>Ga0138256_10000024_pt1 | contig 199037 bp, 168 predicted proteins | sample KNB2016incub_MG_FD_105486 | JGI IMG/M metagenome (GOLD analysis project Ga0138256, IMG submission 105486) | Active sludge microbial communities from wastewater in Klosterneuburg, Austria - KNB2014incub_MG | ecosystem: Engineered > WWTP > Activated sludge > Unclassified | place: Austria...
AGCCGCCTCCGAGGTGGCGATGATGGACGGTGCTACAAACATTTGGCTCCTAACGGAGCCGGAACGGACGTGGCGTCTGGGGTTCGAGGCGAGCGCTGAGCCCCTTACTGACGTGCGGGCTACCGACATATTTGGCTCCTTGCGGAGCCATTGCGGACGAGGGCGTCCGCGTTCCGACCAAATTCACGGCTTGAAAGCCGTGGCAATTCAGGGCAATGCGGACGGGGCGGACGGTGTGTGAGGCGAACGGTGAGCCCTTACTCACGTGCGGGCTACCGACACGGCCTTGCCCTTACGAACGTGCGGGCTACCGACATATTTGGCTCCTTGCGGAGCCATTGCGGACGAGGGCGTCCGGTCCGAAGTTGGGCGTCCGTGGTCGGTGCCTAGAACGGGATGTCGTCGTCGGCCGGGGTTGCGGACGAAGCCGGTGCCGCTCCGGCGCTCGACGATGAGGCTTGGCCGCCTCCGGTGTACTGAGGCTGATGATCGTCCTCGCCGCCGCCTCCGGAATATTCGCCGCCGCCGCGTGACCCGATGAACTGCATATCGGTCGCCTGGACATCGAGCGTGTATCGATTGTTGTTTTCGCGGTCGGTCCATTCCTCGATCCGCAGGCGCCCTTCGATATAGACGGCCGAACCTTTGGTGAGGTATTTCGCTGCGTTCTCGGCCTGCTGGCGCCAGAGCGTGATCTTGAACCAAGTGGTCACATCCTGCAATTCGCCGGATTTATCGCGTCTCTTTTCGTTGGTCGCCATTGTGAAACTGCAAACAGCGATGCCTTGCGGGGTGTAACGGAGATCGGGATCTTTGCCAAGGTTCCCAACAACGATGATCTTATTGAACGACATTCAGATTCCTCAGATGGTGATATTTTTTCGAACTATTCGGACAAGTATAGCTTCAAATATATCACGGTCAAAGAGGCTCGTGCTAGAATTGACCTTTTGCCCGCAAGGGCCTGTTTGATTCGCTGGCAAATGAAGTTCTTCACGGCTATTTTTGGATGCGTTCTCGTACTGTTTGTCGCCACCTCGGTGCGTCCGCAAACGGTTGAACCGTCTGGAAAGAAACACGGGGCCGATCCGATCAAATGCTGGAACTACGCCGATAATGACGTTTATTTTCGGTTCGCTGCGGCGGATGCAAAGGCGATCTACGTTACGACGGACAACGGAGCCTTGATCGCGGTCGATGCGGTATCGGGAGCGAAGCTTTGGAGTGCCGAATTCGGGGGCGAAGTCGTCTCGAATATTGCGATAGTCGATTCCCACGTAGCCATTGCGACCCGCCCGGCGCCGTCTGTCGCCTCGAAACGCGCGACGCTGCGCGTCCTTAGCAAAGAGACGGGCATCCTCGTGTGGAAAGCTGAACTCGACGGATCGGGGTCGGTCTATCTCAACGGCGCCGAAGCGGTCATCACTGCGGCGGCGAGCAGCGGCGAAACTGCGGGCTACGACGGTGCTTCGGGCGATCTGAAATGGAGATTGACGTTCGCGGGCGGATTGACCGCGGTTCCTAAGATCAGCGGTTCCCTTCTGGTCGTCGCGACCGGCGACAAAAGGGTTGCGGGCGTAACGCTTGCGGGAGGCGAATCACGGTTCTCGCTCGAGATCAAACGACCCGCTCAGGTCGTACTCCTTGAAGATAACAGCGTTTTTCTTGCCGATGACCGCGGGGAGATATTACGGCTTGACGCCGATGACGGTTCGAAAGCGAAATGGAAATATCGCGCGGGTGCGCAGATACGCGGGATCAATGAACTTGACGGGCGACTGATCGCGTCATCGTATGACAATTTTCTCTATTCGATCGGTCAAAGTTCGGGCCACGTCAACTGGAAGGTTCGGCTTCCCGGCAGGGTTCGCGGCACGGCGGTCCTAGACGACAATCGGTTGCTGGTATTTGTCGAGAACACAAAAACAGCGACGGCTATAGTGACCGAGAGCGGCAGAGTCGATTCGCAGATCCAACTCGACAATGAGACGATCGCGGCCGGAAGCGGCGGCGGTCGAGTGTATATACTCTCACCGGTCAGCGTTTCGGCGTACGCGGTCGGAACCTGCGGAAAGTAAAAAGGCACCGCGGCGGATTGCCGGGATGCCTTTTTCGATCTATTTAGATGGGCAAGGATATCATCGTCCTAATGTCCTGCCTCCGCATGATGCATCATTGCATAAATTTCGTCTTTGATGGCGAGTTTCTGCCGTTTCAAGGTAGTTTCTTCGTTCTGTTCGTCGTCTGATGGAAAGCTGAGATGCTGGAGTTCACTGAGGCGTTTCTCGTGTTCTTCGTGCTGATTAACGAGTTCGCGAAATTGCTGATTTGTCTTTAGCAATTCGTCGCGGACAGGGTCCGCTGCTGACATATCCATAGCGTGTTTGTCCTCACTTTTCAATGGTCTAAAGCCCGAGTCCGGGCCATTACCGCTTTTGGCGTCGGGCTTAACCTGATATTAGCGTAAGAGGCTTTGCGAATCAAGTAAAAAGTATCTGATAACGCGAGACTAAAGCGTGCGGCTCATCAGAAAGCCGTCCTCTTCGGGAGCGCGATAGAGGCCTTTTCGTAAGTGTTGAACGACAAAGGAGTTATGGACATAGAATGCGATCGCTTGTTCATTCGAGACGCGAACTTCGAGCCATATACGGCTTACGGTGCGTTCCCTGCAATGGCCGAGAAAAGCATCGAACAGCAGTTGGCCGTTCCCCTCTCGTTGGTGTCGAGGCGAGACCGCGATGTTGTATATCTCGGCATCGACGCCGTCGGCATCCGCGGCCGTGATCAGCCGCCCGACGATGAACCCGATGGTGCGGTTTGAGTCAGTTTCGAGCCGAAGGACTACGGAATTCTTGTCTTTGATTTCCGAGAGATAGTCGTGAGCTGCCCAAGGACTCAGGCCTGTCTCCGTGCCAAGCTCGATCAACGCCGCAATGTGCGCGGCTTCGACGGGGCGAATTCTGTGCGGCTTAGACATTTGTGGGCTTTGATAAAAGGATCGGTTCTGATTCAGCGATTCGCGAATCGTCCGCAGCGAGTATAAGTTGCTCCGCAAAGTTCGCGATCTCGATCGTGTTCGACGCCGACGCATCCAAATGAGCAACGCCTTTCAATGAAACAAAATATCCGACCTCGGCATCGCCGATGTTCGCTTGAAGAGTATCGATCGATGCGTGAAGAAATGCGGGCGTTATCGCGGAGATCGAATCGGCGGCGACCTCAAATAACTGAGACGCGAGCATTCCGCGTCCGACGGGCACAGAGGCGCAGACGACGCCTTCTGCGGCAGACGCCATCGCAGGTAAAAGCGGAAGTTGTTTGACGGATGCTCCGACCGCTTTTGCTAAGCCCAAGGCTGTCGCGATGCCGATGCGTATGCCGGTAAAACTTCCGGGGCCGGCGGAGACGACGATCCGCTTGACGTCTTTTGGAGAGACGGCAGCCTGCCGAATAAGCTCGTCGATCCTCGGCAAAAGAAATTCGGCCTTTGGTGTGGATTCTGTTCCGCCGGAATAGGAAAACACGCGGCCTTCGGTTCTGATGGAGACGCTTCCGCCAAGTACGCCTGCTTCGATCGATAAAATAACTTCTGATGTCGATTTCACGTTACGGCCTATTATACGATATCGAGCGGCGAATAGACGCGAGGCCTCGGCGGCCGAAAGAGTGGAGTTGATAATGAAGCCTGAGTCTCGAGTCAAAGCTCCCGCCGACATCGACGGTCGCCGCGATCGGATTCGGCGGCGTACGCTTCTTTAGCTGAAGCAGAAACTTTCGAGGGTTGCGGAAATGAGCGTCGAGCGGTTCGAGTTTCATCTCGGACGCCCATTCCTTCTCGACGCGGTCGATGAGCCATTTCGGGAGCGTTTCGGCAGCGTTCGAGATCGGCGTCCCGCTAAGGTCGAGGCCGAAGTATTTTGCAGCAAGGCCGATCGCGCAAACGATCCAGCGACGGCGTCTCGATTCAACTTCGTCGAGGCACATTTGCCAGTCGAAATCCTTCGGCCGGTTCGCGACGAGGTAGTAGATATCCCAAAGCTTTTCCCGATACTGAGCGCCGTCTATCAGCCAATGTACGCAAACGACACGCAAGTGATCTTCCGGTCGGAGAATACGGATCGTCTCGCCGTCGATCTCGGTCGTCTCGCATCTGGCGAATAAAGTTTCCCATTCGAGCGAATCGTGGCGGGAGAATTCATTGTGGAGATCGATGACGAGTTTGCGGCCCGCAGGCGATGTGCGGATGGCCTCGGCACGCCTGAATTCTGCCGAAGAAACAGCGAGGTCCGTGTCGGACGAAATGCGGCTCACCGTTTCGGGAAAGGCGCGGGCTATGGCCCAACCTTTGAACAGGACCGGCTCGATGCCGTCGGATCGGAACAGACGAAAGGCTTCGACGATCTTTTTCTGCTGCGTTGCGCGATAGATCGTACTCCAGCGGAATTCGTCAAAGACTTCGTCTTCGTCCTGATCGGGATCGTATTGCATCGGCTTGCTATCAAGTTACCACGACTCGCCGTGAAGCCGAAAAGAAAAAGGCGGCATATCGCCGCCTCTAAAAAGAGAAAGTCGTCCGATCGCAAGTTAACCGGTACACGTGAACGCCGGGGTCATACCCCTGTTAGCGCACATCATAGTGGGACACACCTGATTGACAAGGTTACACTCTGAATCTCGCGAGCAATTGCACGAGGTTGCGGCTAGTGCGCTTTGCGGGGCGGCGAGCGATGCGATGATCGGCAATGCCGCAACAGACACTAAACCGATGGTCTTTAGCACGTCACGACGGCTTTTGCCTTTGAATTTTGGTTCGATCTTTGTTTCAAGCAAGCCTTTGCTGCTGAGCTGGTCGATCGCGAGCCAAACAAAATCCTGGGTAACAGTTCCCTTGGCGTTCGCTTCGAACTCGCGGACAATATCGCTGACCGTATTCACACCATTGCAGGACGTCCAAACAAATGCAGCGCTGTCGTTCAGGCAGTGCGCCTTGTTCGTTTCCGTATCATATACGAGTATTTCGCCGGGCATTTCCTGCACGACAAGTCCGCGTTTGCGGGCTTTTGGTGTTTGCAATTCAGACATTCAGATCCTCCAATCAATAAAAAAGACGTAATATAAAACGTCAAAACGCTATATTTTACAAAACTTTGCAAAGGTACTGCAACAATATTTGCGCAAAGCGAGGCGCGTGAGTTCGCTTTGAACGAATAATTAAAGCACTATCCATCACCTGTTGCAACACCCGAATGGTGTATGCCGGATTAACTCTTATCGGTAATGTGAATGGAGTTATCGTCATAATGCCTTCGGCAGGGCTTAATATCTGAGGGCGAAAACGTGCATTTTCCTTGTAATTTGTGAAGAGAACCGCACCGACGGGCAACTTCCGCCTTCCGGACTCTTCGGGTTTGCCGACATCGACCGTGTATGGCCGATATTTCCCGTCATCGGTACGCATATTTATCGGACGAGCGTACGGATGCACGCTGCCATTGTCATCGAGGATCGCAAACTCGTCGGAAAAATATTCACCGCCGAGCTTTACGAGCTCGAGGACAAGAGTCGATTTTCCCGAAAAACTGTTCCCCGGAATGAGAAGCGCTTTGCCGTTTATCCCGACGACGCCTGAATGAACGAAAACGCGGTTCGGGCAGAATTCGCCGATGCGTACGCGGAGATAGCTGTCAAAATATTTGAATACCCCTCGTTCGATCTCGCCGCACGTTGCCAATTCGTCATTATGCTCAACAAAGAAACCGCGTTCCTTGTCGCGTCCGAAGACGAACGTATGCTCCGGCCTTTTTCGCGTCGGGTTCAGGTTTCCGACGAGAACTCGGTCGGCGGTCGCGATCGCCTTTTGAAGAAGGCGTGCGTTCCGCGATTCAAAACGCAATGCGATGCCGAATGAGATGAAGTTTTGGCCGTAGGTGGAAGCTGCCATTATTTTGAATGTCTTTGAACGCCGACCATCTGTTCGATGCCGAGAAGCAGAATTCCAACAAAAGCTGCGGCGACCCACGCAGGGATCAGGCTGTGGCCGATGGTCGGCATCGTAACGGTTATGACCGTGATCGAGAAAGCCAAGATGCCGTAGCAGGTCGAGGCCGCGGCGTGCGAATAGCCGCGTCTTACCAGCTTCTGATAAATGTGACCGCGGTGAGCGTGCCATATCTTTTCACGCCGAAGGAGCCGCTTTGTGAGCGTATAGAACGAGTCGAAGAGGAAAGGCCAAACAAGCAGGCATGCGACCGGCAGGCCGATGTTACGGATCCCGGAATCGGGCATCGAAAGCAGGCCGATCCCTGCGAACGTGAAGCCCAGGAACGCGCTTCCCGCATCGCCCATAAATATCTTTGCGGGATGCCAATTGAAGAGCAGAAATCCGAGCGCAGAGGCGAAAATGACGCACGCCAAAACGGCGATCGCAGGTTCGCCGGAGATCACGCCAAGGAAACACCATCCGGCCGAGGCCGCTAATGCCTGAACGCCGGCGATCCCGTCGATGCCGTCCATAAAGTTATACGCATTGACGAGCCAGACAATGAAGAGAAGCGAAACGATGAACTCCAAGGTCGTTGAGAGTTCGGTTTGCTGTGCGCCGAAGAAGAGCGGATAAGATCCGCGGTCGATGAGCAGCAAGGCGGCGGCAGTCGTATGCGCCGCGATCCGAACAAATGGCGGCAAGTCTCGAACGTCGTCGATCCAACTTACCGCTACGATGAGTATGGCTCCGGCGAGAAATCCGAACGAGATCGCCGAATGTGAGAGAGTGGAATATAGAACGTATGCCGTAAGCGAAACGACCGCGATCACGATGCCGCCGCCACGCGGGGTCGGTTCCGAATGCGAACTTCTCTCGTTCGGAATGTCGAGCATTCCCTTACCAAGCGTCCATCTGCGCACAAAGAAAACGCCCGCCGCAGATACGGCGGCAGCGACTAGGGCGAGGATCAAAAGATATTGGGTGTTCATCCGAGCAACGCCCTCCGATACGCCGAGAGCGCGGTCTTGATGGAATACTTCGTCAATGCTGCCGCACGTGCCCTTTCGCCCATCGCGATCAATGCGCCGGAATCGCAAGCGAGATCGCGTAATGCATCCAACAAGGCTTCAACATCACCGGGTTCGCAGTTCACGCCGACACTGTCGTCCTTGATCACAAGATCCACCTCGCTTCCCGATTCTGTGATCGCGACTATCGGTTTGCCGGCCGCAAGGATGTTGTATGTACGGCTTGGCATCGATACTCCTTTCATTTTGGAGACGAGCGAGACCAGCGCGGCGTCGCACGCGTTCAAGAATACGATCTGCTCGGATCGCGGCCTCGGATCGAGAAGGGTAATATTCGAGAGAGCGTTCTTCGTAATGAAGTTTTTTATGAGCGATAGCTTAACGCCTGCACCGAGAAAGACAAAGTGGAATCGACTGCCAGGTTCGTCATTCATGATCTTTGCCGCTGCGAGAATCGTCTCGATATCGTTCGGGTAACCCATATTGCCCGCATAGAGCAGAACGAAACGATCGGAAAGCCCGAGTTCATCGAGCAGAGCATTTTCAGAGCGCTGGCGCGGTTCGACCGTTTCAAGTTCGGCCCAATTCGGGATCACGGAGATCGGAATATCGAGGCCTTTGGTCTTTGCTTCGAGCAGCTCGCGCATATCGCGTCCAACGGCGATGATCCCAGCCGCGTGTTTGTAGAGCCATCGGTTCCAGAAACCGAGAAACTTGACGATGAGGCTCTTGTCGCCCGCCTTTCCGGCCGCAACGAGGATCTCCGGATAGTTGTCGTGGATCAAGAGCGTATAAGCCGCGCCGCGAAAAAGCGAACTGAACGCAATGACGAACGGCGTGGTCGGTGGATTCGTTACGACGAGGACTCGGTCGCCCTTGCGAAAAAATCGTAGGCTGAGGAAGAACGTCGAGAATCCGAGCGTCAGCATATTGACGAGACGGAAGAATATTACGTTCTTGTTGAGCGTAGTTCCGGCGGCGCGAAAGATCTCTACGCCGCTGCGGACTTCACGCTTCGGCGCGCGGGTTCCGCGGGCGGAATAATTCGGCTGGCCGCAAAGAGCCTTCACGTCAAAAGTGTCGGTCAAGCCTTCAGCGATCTGCGTTAGATAATAGCCCGTCGAAGTTACTTCCGGATAGTAAAGCTCCGAGACGACCCAGAGTCTCGGCTTTGTTTCAGACGTCATTTTCGAGTCGAGTTTATCGGGCATCTGTGCGTGAACATTTGCCCTCGATCGCTCGTGTAAGCACAAGCGCCGTCGCTTCGTTAATTTCCGTGCGGTCGAGCCATTCAGCAGCATATCGGCGCGCGCTGTCCGACATTTGCGAGTACACCTGAGCGTCCATTGCGATGCACGAATTAATCTTTTCGACGAAACTTTCGGGTTTATCGAGCGGTATCTGCCAACCGGCATTCCTTTCATCAATGTCGGTCCAGACGGTGTTGTCGCTTATCAATATCGGGCAGCCCGCAGCGAGAGCTTCGATAAAAACATAACCGAAGTTCTCATTGAGTGTCGGCATCACAAAAAAATGACTCTTCGCGACGAGTCTCAATGCTTCCAGATTCGGAAAAGCGCCGAGAGCGTTGACCGCTATATTCTTCGGCAAGTCTTTGATCAACGCCTCACATCTTTGCCAATATGCTTCGTCATCGACAGGGCCGATGATCTCAAGCGAAACGGCGCCGTCGCGGACATTTTTAAGCCTTTCAAGAAGATACGCAAGATTCTTCTTCGGCGAGATCCGGGACAAATAAACGAACTTCACGCTGCCGGGTTTTTTCTCCGGTTTCCAGCTCGGCGCATAGTCCGGGAGGATGCTTTCGGGAACAAGGTCGGGCGCGGTCATCACTTCAACCTTTGCTCCAAAAACGTCTCGAATATCGACGGCATCGGTATCGAATGATGCCTTCCAGATCACGCCGTTGTAAAGTCCGACCTTCGTTGCGTACTTCAAGAAGAGTGCCTTCTTAACGGCCTTTATAGCCAACGCCGCTTTTGACATCTCGCCGCAGGGAGCGAGAATGACGGGAACTTTAGCTATGAGCTTTTTGCGTCGAGCCGACAGAAAGCGACGGACCGGCAGGCTGAATGTGCTGTTGAGATAGACCGCTTCGGGCTTGATCTCGGCAACCAATTCAGCGACCCTTTTTGCGGTCAGTTCGCCCTTCTTAAAGTAAAATACCTCGGCGTTCACGACCTTGTTCCACTCGCCGGAGGCGACGTTCTTGTACGGCGTCGTCTCGGCAAGATCCCTGTCCCTTGTTACGATAAAAAAGTCATACTTCGCCTTGAATCGATCGACGAGGTTCACGACCGACCACATCCCGCCGCCGCCCTTGAATCCCGGCAGATAGTAGTCGCAAAAAATCAATATTCGAGGTCGCATCTCCCGCTTGTTCACTTGAGGTTTCGATCTACGAATGATGCTTCCGTTGGCTATGATATCCAAGCATTATCTTGGTCACCGTGCTCGAAACATTTGTAGCAACGTATTCGTCCGGCGGGGTCCAAGCGGCGGGCTGTGCAAGAGCGAGTTCGACCGCGGAGATGATCGCTTCGGGAGTTGCGCCGCTCAAAATATTACTGCCGCATTCGATCGTCTCAGCTCGTTCGGTAACATCGCGAAGCGTTACGTTCGGGATCTTGAAGATACAGCATTCTTCCTGAACCGTTCCGCTGTCGGTCAGCACGGCGAGGGCATTCTTTTCGAGCTTTACGAAATCGAAAAACCCCATTGCGTCTAGAAGGCGAACTTTGTCGCTCGACGGCGCGATCCCGAACTCGGTCAATTTTGACGCGGTTCTCGGGTGAACGCTGACGAGGCAGGGCTTTCCGTAACGCTCGGCCGTCCGGCTGAGGCCTTCGAAGATGCTTGCAAGCCGCTCGTGCGTATCGACGTTCTCGGCGCGGTGGAGCGTAACGAGGAGATAATCGAATTGCGCCACGCCGTGCCTCTCGAGAGCGTCGCTTGCTTCGATCTTCGGCCCGAAATACTCGAGAACCTCGAAGATCGGGTTACCGGTAACAAATATCCGATCGCGTTCGATTCCCTCTCTCAGCAGATTCTCTTTGCTGCGATGTGTGTAAGGCAGCAGAATATTGCTCGAATGGTCGATAATGCGACGGTTGATCTCTTCGGGAACACGGTCGTCGAAGCAGCGGTTTCCCGCTTCCATATGAAAGACAGGAATGCCGCGACGAGCGGCCGTGATGGCCGAAAGAGCGCTATTCGTGTCGCCGAGGATCAAAATGCGGTCGGGCTTGTGGAGTTCAACGGCCTCATCGCACCGGGCAAGGATCTGGCCGGCTTGGTCTGCGAACGAAGAGGACTTGATGCCGAGAGCGACGTCCGGCGTCCGTACCTCGAGTTCGCGAATGAAGATATCGCTTAGATTCTCCTGATGGTTCTGTCCCGTGTGGACGGTCACATGCTCGCAATGCTGATCGAGCATATTCAGGACAAGGCTCAAGCGGATGATCTCGGGACGCGTCCCGAATATTGTCATTACCTTCATAGGGCAAAAGTTCCTAGTTTGCAGCGAATCGTCTGATCTCGGAATCGGCTTCGGTCAGCAGACGCAGCAATTCTTCTCCGGCGATATTGTCGTTCCTTGAGGAGTATTCGCTCGTAAGCGCGGCGTCAAATTCGACGCCGTCGCGTAATTCGGGAAGCACGGGCAAGATCACATAATAATCGCCCGACTCGATCGTCCGGAAACATTCTTCTTCGGAGACCATTATCTCGTGGATCTTCTCGCCGGGCCGGATCCCGGTGAAGATCATTTCGACCTTATTCTCGCCCATCAATACGTTGGCGACATCGGTGATCTTCGCCGCGGGAACTTTCGGGATGAAGGTGCATCCGCGTCGGTCGCTTCTGACCGCCTCGAAGACAGTATCAACGGCGCGATCCAAACTAAGGAGGAAACGTGTCATTTCGGGAAGCGTGATCGTTACGGGACGTCCTTCGCGTATCTGTTCGACAAAGAGCGGGATGATCGAGCCGCGCGAAGCGATCACATTGCCGTAACGAACGCAGTTGATATTGACCTTCGGGCAGTCGCGGTTGGCTTCGAGCAGAACGCGCTCCTGCAGGGCTTTGGTCATCCCCATTACGTTGATCGGCTTGCAGGCTTTGTCGGTAGAGATGCCGACGACGAGTTCGACCGGCAGATCGTTCTCACGGAGAGCACGGGCGACGTTCTCGGCACCACCGATATTCGTTTGAACGGCTTCGAGGGGAAAATATTCACACGACGGGACTTGCTTTAGAGCGGCCGCATGAAATACGACATCTGAATTTCGCATCGCCGCAAGCAGCGCCGGATAATTTCGCACATCGCCGATACGGAATCTCAAGAGATCATGCGAATTCTGATAAATAACGTCGTCGGTCGCGGCCTTTCGGTTAAGAAAATCGAGCCGCATATAGTGCTGCTTTGCCTCGTCTCGGGAAAAGACAGTTACGCTTTCGGGGCGTCCCATTTCGCCCGTCAAAATGCGCCGAACGAGAGTCTGGCCGAGCGAACCAGTGCCGCCGGTTACTAGTATGCGTTTGCCTTCAAGTGTGCTCATTTATGAAATTCGTCGTAAGGAGTCGTGTCTGCCGCCATCTTCCGGATCATCGTCGGCCAATCTTCGGGCTTAAAACCTGTCAGAGCATTGAACGCCGAGCCGTCCAAACTTCTGTCGATCACAAGCTGATCCGAAGGCTCGATCTCGATCGCCGCATCGTAAAATTCATCGACGAGGCCAAGCAATTCGTATTTGTCGATCGGTTCCGAGGCGATATGGTGAACGCCGCTAAGATCCGGATGACGGACGATCAAACCCCTAATTATATCTGCAATTACGATCGTTGGAAAGCCGCTGTAGATCGCCGTCGTGTATCCCGACACGCGGCCGCCTCGGTTGGACAGGAACCATTCCACGAGGCCGTGCGCACTGCTCAATTCCCTTCCGATGATCGATGAGCGTATGGTAAGCGCGTTTTCCTGCGAGATCTCGCCAAGCTGTTTGCTCTTACCGTAAAGATCAAGAGCGTTCGGCGTGTCCTGTTCGGTGTACATACCGCCTCCGCCGTCGAACACGCAATCGGTGCTGAAATGGATGAGTCTAAAGCCGAACCTTTTCGAAAGGATCGCGAGTCTCTGGGGCAAGATCGAGTTCAGTTCGAGCGTTGATATCACGTCTTTTGCCGACGGAACCTGTTTTACGACGCCGATCGCATTGATCAGGACGTCCGGAGAGACTTCGCCGACGACACGTTCGAGCGTTGCGGCGTCGGACGCTTCTACATTCTCGATAATGCGATCTTTTGCGAATATTCCGAATCGCTCGATCGACGCGAATGTGCTGCGGATGGTCGAGTAAACGTCAAAATGCGGAGACAGACGCTGAACGAGTTTGTGTCCGAGCATTCCGGTCGAGCCGAGGACGAGGATCTTTATGTTCTTCTCTTGTGAAGGCACGCTTTTTTGGAATTTTGGAACGAAATATACGGTAAATCCGGGCGAATTGTCTCAAATACCGCCGTTTTGCTCAACTTCAGAGGAGCTATTGCGAGGAAAGTATCTCCCTTGCAGCCTCGACGACCTCTTCGACGGCGATCTCTCGAAGGCATTTATTGTTGTTGAAACAATCCGGCGTGTGGCAACCCTCGCATTCGACGGAACGCCTGAAAACCTTGTGGCCGGCGCCGAATGGAATCCAGCGTCCCGGATAATCGATCGCCGCAAATATCGCAACGCACCGGACGCCGACAGCAGCAGCGAGATGCATCGTGCCCGTGTCGTTCCCGAGATATAGAGCACAATGTCGAAGCAGGGCGGCGGACTCCCGAACCTGAAGCTTTCCTGCGGCATTCTTCCCCTTGCCCAAGTACGCAAGGAGCCTTTCTCCGCGCTCTCGGTCTTCAGGCCCGCCGAGGATGATCGGATAAACATCGTGCGAAGAGATCAAGCTTTTGGTAACTTCTGCGTAACGTTCTTCGAACCATATTTTCGACTCCCATTTGCTGCCGGGCGCAATCGCAACGAGCCTTTGGGTGCTTCGCACGCCAGTCTCCGCCAAGAAGTCTGCGGCACGATCCTCTTCGGCGGCGGTCAGCAAAAGATCGGTTTTCAAGTCGGTCCGATCGAGGCTTACGCCGGCGTCTTCAAGGAGATCGAGCAGAAAGTCCGACTCGCTGTTGATCGCAGGCGTCGGCGAAGGGATCGGCCCTGCGAGTGAGTTTTTGGCGGTATAGCCCAACCCGAAAACCTTTCGATTACCGCTGAGGCGAAAGAAGAGCCTGTCGCGGGCGATCTGCTTTGCGCTCCGCGCTCGCGGCATAAGATAAAAAACCGCATCAAAACGCCGTTTTCGGATCGAAACTGCGAGCGTAAAAGCCCCGAGAACGCTCTCGATCTGCGATACATTGGTCGGATAGTCGATAAATTCATCGAAAATGCCGCTCGCCGGAAGTATGGATCTCGGAGCGAGGTAGTTCGGGTTCTTCTTGTCCGAGTTCGAGAGCAGCGTGATCTTTGCATCGGGAAAGGCCTTGCGAAGTACCCAGAATGCGGGCAAGGCCACGAGCGTGTCGCCCAGATGGCCGATTCGCATCACGAGAATGTTCTTATAATTCAAGGCGTGTCGTTAAGGTGTTGCTTTAACTCTGAGAGCGTAAGTGTTGTAGTGCCTGATTGTTCAACGACAAGACCTGCAGCGATATTCGCAAGCCGGGCGGCGGATTCGAGGTCGGCACCGCTGCCCAAGGATGCGGCGAGAGTGGCGATGACCGTGTCTCCCGCGCCGGTTACGTCAAAAACGGCTCTTGCTAAGGCAGGCAGATGAACGGCAAGCTCATTTCGTCTGAATAGGCTCATCCCGTCACTGCCCTCGGTGATCAGCAGCGCATCGACCTCGATCGCGTCCAGAAGCCGCTTTCCCGCTGTTTGGACGAGGTCTGAGGCACCTTCATCAAGGTTGACGGCCTCAGCAGCCTCTCGGCGATTCGGCGTCAGCAGAGAGGCTCCGCGATACTTTTCGTAAATCTTCCCTTTTGGATCGACCAGCACCTTTATGCCCGCGGCCTTTGCGCATTCGATCGCGAACGAGATGACGCGTTCGCTCAGAACGCCCTTCGCATAATCCGAGAGCACAACGACGTCGGCGGCAGAAACCGCCAGCGTTATTTGGTCGAATATCTCAGATTCTACTTCGCCGGAACATGCGGTCTCATCTTCCTGATCGATACGGGCGACCTGCTGGCTGTGCGCGACGAGACGTGTTTTTACGGTCGAAGGGCGACCGACAGACGTTATGAGATGAGTATCCGAAACGCCTGATCCAGTCAATACCTGCCGTATTTGAACGCCTGCATCGTCGTCGCCAACGACGCCGACGAGAATACAGTTCGCGCCGTACGCGGCGATATTTGCGGCAACGTTGGCGGCGCCGCCTGCCGCAAGCGTCATACGCTCGATCTTGACGACCGGAACCGGAGCCTCGGGCGAGATCCGACTGACGCTGCCCCACCAATAGCGGTCGAGCATCACGTCGCCGATAACAGCGACCGTCGTATTTTGAAAATTATCGGGAATTGTCATCAATTACTCGCCCGCAGGCGTCGCGATGTCGATCAGTTCGCAAATGATGTGGGCCGCAGTAATGTGCCCTTCCTGAATGCGGGCAGTCCGCGCCGATGGCACCATGATCGCGATATCCGATAGGCCCGCGAGTCGTTTGCCATCGGCGCCCGTGAACCCGATCACTTTCAATCCGCGAGAACGTGCAGACATAACTGCAGCGAGGATATTCGGCGAATTTCCGCTCGTGCTTATTGCGATAAGGCAGTCGCCTTCGCGGCCGAGAGCTTCGACCTGCCGTGAGAATATCCGCTCGAAATCGTAGTCGTTCGCGAGCGCCGTGAGTGCCGACGTGTCGGTCGTTAATGCGATCGCGGGAAGCGCGATGCGCTCGGTTTCATAACGTCCGACAAATTCCGCGGCGATATGCTGAGCGTCGGCAGCGCTTCCGCCGTTTCCGCATATCAGGACCTTTCCGCCGGAAGCAAAAGTCTCTGATATCAGCTTTGCGGAGTTTCGAATTACCTCGCCAACGGCATCCTCGAATGCGGCGAACACTTCACAATGTTCGTTGATCGAAGCCGAGACTGCGTCATCGCTCGGTTCAGACGTCGCGGATCTGTCGTCCGCATTTATCCGCGCGAGGATCGTCGAAGTTGAGTACCCATCGACCAACGGGATCGATACGACCTCACCGCCGTTCTCCTTTACGAACTCTGCGCCAACTATTTGATCGACCGGCCAATCGCCGCCCTTTACGAGCACGTTCGGGCGGATATCTCGGATGACTTTCTCAGGCGTCAGTTCGTCGAAAATAACAACTTCATCTACAGCTTTAAGACCGAGCAGAACCGCTTTGCGCGCGTCTTGCGAAACGACCGGCCGTCCGGCGCCTTTCATTTGACGGACGGATGCGTCGCTGTTGATGCCGACGACGAGCTTATCGCCGAGAGCCTTCGCCTTATTTAGAAGGTCGATGTGGCCCGGATGTATAAGGTCGAAGCAACCGTTTGTGAAGACAACTTTTGACATCATTAATCCGCCGAATTCGCCGACGGAATGCGTATTATTGCACAGCGGGAGTCTTTTTTGCACCTAAGGCGCGCGCCATAAATATGAGAAGCAGAACGCCGACGGCCGCGGTCGTGCCGACCTTGAACCCGTAAGGGATGATCGACGCATAGAAACTTTCGTAAGAGACCGATGTGAGGATCATAAAGTAGATCGCAGCACGCCATAGGATGATCTTTTGATCTTCGACGAATGTTCGATAAAGGACCCGCAGGAGCAGGCCGATGAAGAGCATTCCGATCGGGACGCCGACGGGACCGAAGTTTCTAATGAGGTCGCCCATCGGCGTGATGCCGAAGGAGTTCTCACTGTAATTGAAATATAGATCGCTATATTGGCGCGGTTCTGAAGCGACGGGTTTGTCCGGCCAGAGGACGCGCGGGACGATAAAGCTCGAAAGGTCCTTTACGATATTGTTGTCGAGGCCGTAGCTCTCTTCGTAAGGGGCAAGCTGCTCATAATTCGAAACGACGACCGCGAGCGAACTTACGAGATCGATACGCTCTGCGAACGTATTAAAGCCCGAATTAAGAGTCGAGAACTGGGCGTCGGAGCCGATCTTATCAAGCGTTTCAAGGATGTTTCCGGAATACGATCCGAAATTCGACGCCGATTCGTCACCCTTTACATTACGGAACGTCGTTCCGTATATCGTTCCCAAAAAAAGGGCGATAGAAAGCACGACTCCGGCGAATACAGCTTGCTTTAGGCGAAATTTCCTGCCCGAAAGCGTGTATGCGAGGGCGATAACGATGAAGATCTGTATGACGCTGCCGCGATTGCCCGCATAGAGAGCTTTGGAAAGTGCCGTTGCGCCTAGTAGCACCAGCAGGACCGCCGATCGAGCGTCGAACTTTTGCCGGCTAAAGATAATGAACCAGAGTACAAAACTCGCTTCGAGCCAAAAGAGCGTTGTCAAAAAGATCAGGCCGTCGTAAGTTCCGATCTCGCTCGCTCTTTGAAAACCGATCAGGCCGAGTGCAAGGGCGATGGCCGTATTCCCGATGCCTAAAAACAAGAGAACCGAGCCCGGGATAGAGAAGTTGTCGGGAGCGTAGTCGGCGACGGGCAAATGACGCGCAAAGAAGGCTCCGATATGTTTGCCGAGAGGCAGGAAGTAGCCAACTGCAAGGCCGATGTACCCCAAGATAATTATCAGGATCGTAAACGGATAATTTATTTGCGGATCCTGCACGAACGCCAAGAAATACGGATTTGAGAATCCGGCGGCTAGCGAGAGCCCACCGAGTACGAACGCGGGATAAAAGTACGAGAGTGTTGCAAAGATTATCGGATCTGCGAGCGTGAATTTTCCGAGTCGCTTGAGAATGATCAGCGGAATTGCCATAACGACGGCAAGAGCGAACAGCCATGGCAGCAAATACGGATACGGGATGCCGAGCGAAGCATCCGACATCATAAGAAGAGAGACAAGGCCTGCAATTATAGCAAAAGCCATAAATGCGATCGCCGGAAGCGGATTTCGCGTTGCGTCTCCTGTTGATAAGATCCGTGTCGCCATTCTATTTGATCAAACCTCTTTCGGCCCCGCGCTGCAAACTGCGATCACTCCGTCTGCCAACTGCCGCGAGAATGTTACGCTTACATCGTTAAAAACCTTCAAATACCACGGCGTGGTTTTGCGGTGATCGGTACCCATATCGTAGAAGAGAAAGTCGTCCACGGCGAGATCGTGCCGCTTTAGCAAAAGGTTGAGCGTCGAATAGGAATAATATGCAACGTGATCGGGGTGCACCGGTTCGTGCGTACCCTTACCGCGAGTGAGCGAATAATAGATCGCACGCATTCCGCAGTATGCATTGATCGTCGTTACGACAAGCTTTGTGGAGGGATTCATCAGCGATCGCACGCCTTCAAGAAAGATGCCGGGGTTATTCAAATGTTCGATTATCTCGCCCGCGACGATAACGTCAAAATTCTTTTCAAGACCCGTTTCTTCAAGCTTTTCGAGATCGCCGACAACTAGGTCGTCATAGCCCGCAAGCCGCAGTTTTTCGAGGCCTTCGGTATCGCCGTCAAGCCCGGTAACGCTCGCGGCCACTTTTGCAAGCCGCCCGTGAAGCAGAGTGCCGGCGGCGATAGCTTCGTCGGTGTATGGACTGTCGGCACAGCCGAGATGGAGCACGCGCTTGCCGGCACATACTTCATCCAGAAAATCTAGGCGCTGAACCAATCTAGGCGTCATACAAAGCTCTAAACGAATCGTCTCTCACGATAGAATATCATTCGTTCGCCGCCTGCGGCACTCTCCGCGTACACTTTGCAGCGGCCTACTCTCGGTGCGCGAAGACGAGAGCTAAGGTGCCTCGGCACCGACATATCGATCGAAAACATTCGAGACAGAGACGATCTCTTCGAATTCGCCGGTAGCTGCCGCGAGAGCGCCTTCGGCAATTCGTTTGCGGACCGCAGCATCTGCAAGCGTCTCGATCGCGGTCGCAAATGTCGGCACATCGCCGGCCTCGACAACATAGCCGGTTATATCGTTAACAACCGCTTCAGGGATGCCGTTGATCCGCGTCGAAACGATCGGCAGCCCTAATGCCATGGCTTCGAGGATCGAAACGGGCAGGCCTTCCCAATAGCTCGGGAGCGCAAAAATATCTGCGTTTCGGAAGAATGCGAGGATCTCGGACCGCGTGCGTCCGGCGTCATCAGAAAGAACGTAACGGAACGTGTCAGCGACGTCGAAGCTATCTATACGGGATATCTCTTCATCATCGAGATGCGTAGGCCCGACCCAAATGAATTGAAACTTATCTTTCAGGAGGCGTGCGGCTTCGAGAAAGTCCCATCTTCCTTTGCGGTCGATGAATTGCCCGACCGCTATGACAGTGAGTTTCTCCGGCAGTAAGCCGAGGCTTGAGAGCACTTCGTTGCGTCGGATCGGCATCGCAAGAGCCGCGTTCACATCGGTTCGGGAAAAGGTGGCGCGCGAGATCGTAACCTTCCGATGGAGTTCGGCCGGCAGGAACGTGCGGATGTTTTCGACAGCGTGCTGATTGCCGCCGAAAAGTTCAAAGCTCGGAAGCGAGAGAAGCTCTGTCATTCGCCGACTCCACGCGCTCTTTCGCGCTTCGGAAACATCGCCCGGCATCGCGTTCTGGACTGTAACGAATGTCTTCCCGCGTCGCGCGAGCTTCTTTAGAAGCGAGACCGATTGCCACGGGCCGGCCTCAATATGATAGATCTCGCCCGGAGACGTCATCTTGTTGACGAACGCGAGGGTCTCATTCTCGGACCTCAACCGCCTAAGTTGCCGTTTCAGTCTCTCAACTATGCCGTGGGCAGGCGTCGGGTTGCGGATATTCTTAAGATAAAATAGCTTGGCACCCGCGTCTGAAAAGAGCTTCATCAATTGCGGATCCGAACCGTTCGGCACGACCACGCGAAATTTCCAGTTCTTTGGGGCATTACGGACAAGCGAGAGGAAATAGATCTGCGCTCCGCCCCATGTTGTGTAAGGCCAGATCAGATTTACCGTCAGCGGGCCGGCCGCTTCCCAAGCTTTTTCACGTCCGCTTGTCATTCTCACTTATTCCTGTGCGACCGGAGACGAACCCAAGTGTTTTCGACGCCAACTGCCCTAAATAGACAACAAAGCTCGCAGCGGCCTTTGACCGCGACGGGGCCGATTCCCAGCGTGCAACGAACTGTCTCGAAAGATTCAGCGGATGCCGCTTATCGAATAGAAGCGTTCGGAGTATCTTGCCCTTCGACATTTCGTGAAGCGGCTTCGGGTAAGTATTAGGCTCGCACCACACGTAAGCTTTCGGTTCGACGAGCAACTTCCAACCGGCCTTTGCAAACCGCATCATCCATTGAGCGTCACCCCAGCCGTGCGGAAAACGCTTCTCGTCCATTAACCCGCATTCACGGATCGCGGCCGCAGGAAGCAATAGACAGTTCCCGACCAGGCATTCGACCTGGAACGCTGTTTTAGGGACGCTGAAAGCCGTCTGATCGCTCGGAATGACCCATCCTCCTTGGAACGTGTTCCAGGTTTGTCCGACCTGGAAAACTCTGTGCGGTTCGTCCCAAAGCAGCAAAAGTCCGCCGATGATCGAGCGTGGGTGCTCGTCTGCTGTACGTATCAGTCTCTGCAGAAATTGATCGTGAAAGACCGCGTCGTCATTCATCGTTGCGACGAACTCAGCGCCCCATTCAAGGGCCGCCTCGATGCCGCGATTGGTACCCGCAGCGTAGTGAAGCGTTCCATCGCCTTGAATTATGACGACATCGGGAAATTCGCTGCCAATGGCGGCAGCGGTTCCGTCGGTCGATCCGTCATCGACGACGAAAATGCGGACGTCAAGGCCTGTTCGGTCGATACGCGCAAGGCTTCGAAGGCCTTGAAGCGTGATCTCTCGACGATTATAGACCGGAATGACGATCGCGACATGGCGCGCGTTCTCAGACATTATCTAGGCAGGCTGAGCGGCTTTCCCGCTGGTTTGAGCGAGGCTTTCTCCGACCTGCTCCTCGATCCAGGCGTAAGTTGTCGCAAGGCCGTCTTCGAGAGAGACCGCGGGTTCCCAATCGAGCGTCTCGCGCAACAAAGTGTTATCAGAGTTGCGTCCGCGAACGCCTTGCGGGCCGTCGATGTGTTTTTTCTCGATCTCGACGCCGCCGATCTTAGCGACCATATCGGCAAGTTCGTTGATCGTAACCATTCGATCCTGGCCGAGATTCAGCGGTTCGTAAAAATCCGAGCGCATCAGGCGATAAAGGCCTTCGACACAGTCAGAGATATAGCAGAATGACCGTGTCTGCTCGCCGTCGCCCCAGATCTCGATCACGTTATCGCCTGTAAGTTTAGCGGTTGCGATCTTGCGGCACATCGCCGCCGGAGCCTTTTCGCGGCCGCCTTCCCAAGTTCCCTTTTCGCCGAAGATATTATGAAATCGGACGGTTCGCGTCTCGATGCCGTAGTCTTCGCGATAGTGATGGCAGAGGCGTTCGGAAACAAGTTTTTCCCAGCCGTAGGCGTCTTGAGGAAATGCCGGGTATGCATCTTCTTCCTTCAAGGGCTTGACGTCGGTCTCTTCCTGTAGGAATTCAGGATAGATACACGCAGAACTCGTATAGAGATAGCGCTTTACGCCGCTCTCGCGGGCTGCCTCAAGCGTATGCAGATTGATGAGCGAGTTGTTGTAGAGTATCTGCGCGTGGTGCGATGAAATAAATCCCATACCGCCCATATCGGCGGCAAGAGCGTAAACTTCCTCGATCCCTTCTGTAGCGGCGAGGCAGTTCTCCCAACGCCGCAGGTCGAGCAGAAGGAATTCGTCGGCGTCTGACTCACTGAATTCCGGCCTCTTGATATCGACGCCACGCACCCAATATCCCTTGTCTTTCAAATAGGTTACGAGATGGCTTCCAATGAATCCGCCCGCACCCGTAACCAGAACACGCGTCTGTTCGCTCATAATAATTAGATCGCTTCCCTTTTAAGCTTCGTCATCCGAGCGATAGTTATCGCGCGTATAGTAGCTTTGGTAATAATAATAGTTGTCCTGCGCCCGAAGGTTCACGTTGTTCAAAACGACGCCGAGGATCTTTGCCCCGACGTCCTGGAGAAGCTGACGGGAACGCTTTACGACCTGCCGCGAACTCTTGCCCGCATTAACAACAAGTACGACGCCATCGACCATCGATGCGATCAGAACGCCGTCAGTGAATGAAGCGATCGGCGGCGAATCGACAACGACATGAGTAAAATGCCCCTGCAACATCTTCAAAAGCTTTGCCATCTGCTCGGAGCCGATCAACTCGGCCGGATTCGGCGGCACAGGCCCTGACGTTAGCAGATGCAACTTCGAACTTTCGTCCTGACTGATGATATTCAAGATCTCGGCGTCGGAAAGTTCGTTGGCCAAGATAGTACTCAATCCGTCAGCGTTGCTTATCCCAAACACCGAATGCAGCCGCGGCCGACGCATATCAGCGTCGATTATCAGGACGTTCGCGCCCGTTTGAGCTAGGCTTATCGCGGTGTTCGTCGCGGTCGTTGTTTTTCCTTCGGATGGAAGGCTCGACGTGATCAGGAGCGACTTCGGCGCATGACCGGCGGTCGAGAGCAAGATCGATGTGCGCAGTTGGCGATAAGCTTCGGCAAGAGACGAACGCGGATCGGCGTGAATAAGCAGTTCGGAGCCAAGTTTGTCGTCCGCCGGTTCGCCATTCTCTGCAACAAGCTGAAGGCGCCGCTTCGGCATCGAATCGATCGTCGGGATCGCCGCAAGTGCCGGTAGTTGAAGAAGGCTCTCGACCTCTTCGGTCGAACGAACAGTATCGTCAAGATACTCAAGAAAAAGTGCAAGGCCGACGCCGAAAAGCGTCGATAGAAAGAGAGCACCTAGTACGGTCGTCAGTCTTCGCGGCGAAACGGCAATGTTTGAGGGTACCGCAGGTTCGGACACGCTAATGTTGTTGTCGGAACCTTGGGCCGCAACGTCGTTGCTGCTCACCTGCTTGCGCAGATTCTCTAAGAATCCCTTATTGGTGTCGATCGTCTGCTTCAATAGCGCAAGGCTGACGGCGGACTGATTTTGCCCGGTCGCTTCACCAAACTGCTTGTTGAAATCAGCTCGGATCTTATCCTCATTTGCCTTCGCCTGCAGATATTTCGTCTGCAAGTTGTAAAGCAAGGTCTTTTTCGTAGCGTCGCGATATTTTTCAAGATCGCCTTGGAATTTCTGAACGGCACCATCGATCGAGTTCTGGTAGCTCGTGATCTGAGCATCGATCTCCTTGATCTCGGGCGCGCCTTCCTGATATTCCTGTAACTTTAGGGCTCTCGCCTGTCTGACATCCGAGATCTTCTTTAGAGTGTCGGATTGGAACTGCCGAATATTGTTCTGCTGCTCGGTAATGAAGCGAGCCATTTCGGCCTCTGCCATCGCAGAAAGGCGTTCGGGAGATTTTGCAATTTCGAAATAGTTCGCTTCAGCATTCTTGCGGGCGTTCTCGGCCTCGAGCATCGACTTATTCAAGCCGGAAAGGCGGTCCATAACTATGGTCGAATCGTCCGAGGTTTTGAGAATGCCGGCGTTCTGCGTCATCTCGACGAGTTTCTCTTCGTCGCGCCGAATGTCGGATTGGAGGCTCGCGATCCTTTCCTGCAGAAAATCATTCGTCTTTCGACTCGTCCCGGTGCGCTTCTCTTGATTTTGAGTCGTAAACGTCTCTGCGATCGCATTCGCAACGAACGCGGCGAGATCAGGGTCCGTGTCGCTGTACGCGATCTCGATGAGACGCGTGTCTTTGACGGTCGCACGGGATTCGCGAACAGGATCGACGCTCAGATTTCGACGGATCACTGTTACGAACGGCGTCAAGCGGACAGCTTCCGCAATTTCATCGGCCGAGGCGAGACTCGAATTCGGATCGATCGGAACCGAGTCTTCCGACTTTTGCGCTTCGCCGCTCGCAAGACCGACAGATCTTAGCAGCCGTCCCAAAGTCGAGCCCGAGCTGGATCTTGCCGCCGCCTGGAATTCCTTGTTGGCGTCGAGATTGTGTTCCTTGACGACACGGCGCAAAAGGCTTTCGCTCCATAAGAGTTGAAGTTGCGTATTGAAATATGAAGGGTCGGCGTTTGACATCGGCCGAGCACGGTCCGTTGTAACGAGGTCAGGGTTCACCTGCTCATTATCGACCTGCACAACTGCCTTTGCCTGATAAACATTCGGTTTGCGGGCAATGTAGATGGTTGCAAGCGTCGTCATCACGACCGCGATGCCGGCAACGAGCCACAGTCGCTTGCGCACCGCACGCCAATAATCGATCAACTGAAAGCCTTCGCCTTGCGCTGCTGCGTGATAGCCCGGATATCGGCCCGTGGCCGAGATCGTCGGATCGGGCGGGCGCTGCATTTCCAACGGTTCCGGCGAGGTCGTTGTGATGATATTTCGCGTTTCTTTCATAACAGTGTTTCCGGCCAGCTAACTTCTAAAGGCCCGGTACGCCTCGCGACAATATGAGCGGAATGCCATTCTTGATAGCTTCGCCGATCCCGGAAAGTATCGCTTTCGTCTTGTCTTTAGAAACCGCAACGATATCGTTCGGCTGCAGATAAGGATCTTTCGCCTTTTGGTTCTCGATAGCTGAGAGATTTACCATTATCTCTTCGCGCTCGAGACTGTCTGGCTTCTGCCGCAGGATACGGACGCTGTCTTTGTCGGTCGCGTTGGTATAACCTTCGGCGCTTGCGATCGCCTGCGTAAGCGTTATCGGTTCCCTTACCTCGACCGGCCCCGGCTTTTTGACGTTCCCGTAAACGTAAATAATGTCGGATTTTAGTACCGAGACGACGTCGCCCGGACGCATTTCCAGATTCTGCTTTCCTTCTTGAAGATCACGGATCTTGAACGTCATCAAACCGGGCTGCGTCTGCGAATCATCGTCCGTCTTGCAGTCGGTGTTGCTGCCGACACGAACGACGAGCACGCGAGTTCCAGCATCCTTGCTCGGCCCGCCAGCCATCGCGATCAGTTGAAGCAGATTGAGTTCTCGGCTTATAAAGAAACTGCCCGGTTTTTCGACCGCTCCTATTACCGCCATGGACTGCGATTTTTGCTCAGCAACAGTTACGGTAACCTGCGGATCGCGAAGATAACTTACCTTGTAGGCCGCGGTGATGTCGTTGGCAAGTTCGCGTTCCGTTTTACAAACGGCAACGACCGGCTTGTCCAACCGGTAAAGATATATCCTGCCGTCGGGATTCACCGGGACTTTTACATTCAGCTCAGGATGCCGGAAAACCTGGACGTCGAGGACGTCCTGGAAACCGATGCGATATCTCTCGTCGCGAGCGGTCGTTCCCTGCGCAAATGCGGCCGCGCACAGCGCGGACACCGCAAAACTCATTAGGAATAAGCTGCGTATAAACTTCATACAATACCTGCCTTGCTGACAATACCTGCCTTGCTGAGCAACTGCCCGCACCAACGTTTTTGAAGCCAAAAAAGGGCGTAACCCCCGCACAAAATGCAAACAAACATCGTAACAGATACTAACCGCTTTGAAAATAAGCATTTTGAATGTTTTCGGCTAGTTCGCTAAACTCTGAGTTTCAGAACAAATGACAAATACAACGCCGATGCTTCGGCAATATCTCGAAATAAAAAGCCGGTTTCCGGGGACGATCCTGTTCTTTCGGCTAGGTGACTTTTACGAGATGTTCAACGAGGATGCTGTCGTTGCCTCCAGAGTGCTTGAGATCACGTTGACGGCTCGGCACAAAGACACGCCGAACCCGGTGCCTATGTGCGGAGTTCCCCACCATTCGGCGAGCGGTTATATCGCAAAACTGATAAAGAACGGCTTTCGCGTTGCGATCTGCGAGCAGACGGAAGAAGCCGGCAAGGGCGTGAAGCTTGTTAATCGCGACGTCGTGAGGGTTATCACTCCGGGAACTGCGATCGATCCGCAATTGCTCGATTCGCGAGAATCGACCTTTTTGGCGGCGATCGCGGGAAAAGACGAAACTTTTGCCGTCGCATTTCTTGAAGTTTCAGCCGGAAGACTGCTCGTGACTGAAAGCGAGGGAGCGAATGCGTTTTCGAAGATATGCGAGCAAGTCGAGAGCTTTAAGCCAAGAGAGATCCTCGCGTCGGCACAACTTGCAAGACGCGTGGAAAGCTCTCTCGGCCTCTCGAACGAAGGCGGCAGACTGTTTGACAAGCCGCAGAACACTGGCGGCATCGTCGTAACAGAACTTTCCGCCGAGAAACTGGATCTGCCCGACGCGAGGCGTTCATTATCCGATCATTTTGGCGTCCGAGAGCTTGACGCGTTCGGGCTTGCGGGTAAAGACGCCGCAACGATGGCTGCGGCATGCTGCCTTGGTTACGCAAAGGAAACGCAGAGAGCCGCCGCCGAACATATTACGTCGATAGAGTTCCTGGATTCGGCGGATCATATGATCCTCGATAACCTGACGCTTCGGAATCTTGAGATCCTCGAGTCAAGAAGCGAGGCCTCAAAGAAGACGCTCTGCGACGTGATCGACGAGACGATCACCGGAATGGGAGCGCGTCTCTTTAAACAATGGCTTTTGCGACCGCTTCTCCGCCGTAACGAGATCCAAACACGGCTTTCCGCTGTCGAAGAATTGATTGATTCGATAATGCGCGAAAAGCTCCGGTTCCTGCTCAGGGAAGTTGCCGATCTCGAACGCCTGATCGGGCGGGTAAACCTTGGCACAGCGTCGCCGCGTGACCTGATCGCGTTAAAACGATCGATCGGCCAAACTCCTCAGATGAACTCGATCTTGAACGAGGCGTCTTCACTCCTACTCCAAGTTCTCGCAGAAAATATCTTTGAAATGCCGGAGATCCGGACGCTGATCGAGGACGGGATCAGCGATGAGCCGCCCGCTTTGATCTCGGACGGCGGGGTCATCAAGCACGGTTTTAACTCCGAACTCGACGATCTGCGTTCTATATCGACCGACGTGAAGAAAACCATCACGCTGTTCGAAGACTCGGAGCGTCAGAGAAGCGGCATCGCGAGCCTGAAGGTGCGTTTCAATAACGTATTCGGATACTACATCGAAGTTCCTAAAGCGCAGCTCGCAAGAGTCCCCGAATACTATGAACGCCGCCAGACGCTCGCGAATGCAGAGCGATACACAACGCCGGAACTAAAAGAGTGGGAAACGAAAGTCCTTGGCGCTGAAGAGCAGATCTCAAAGATCGAGGCCGAGCTTTTCGCCTCTATCCGCGATCAGATAAAGGCCGAGAGCCGTCGCCTGCAAGTTACGGCACGGTCGATCGCAACGCTCGACGCACTTTGCTCGCTCGCGGAAACCGCCGCACGCCGCAACTACGTTATGCCGACGCTTCACGATGGTGACGAGCTTGAGATACGCGGAGGTCGGCATCCTATCGTCGAGGCCTTCTCGAAGGATTCGTTCGTACCGAATGACGCCTATTTGAACAATTCGACTGACCGCCTTCTGATCGTGACGGGAGCGAATATGGGCGGAAAATCAACGATACTTCGACAGATCGCGATCATTCAGATCTTGGCGCAGATAGGGTCGTTCGTTCCGGCAACCGCTGCGAAACTCCCGATCGTCGATCGCGTTTGGACTCGCGTAGGCGCATCGGACGACGTGGCTTCCGGGCGCTCGACATTTATGGTCGAAATGACGGAGACGGCAACGATCTTGAGAAATTCAACGGCGCGGAGTCTCATCCTGCTTGATGAGATAGGCCGAGGGACATCGACCTTCGACGGATTGTCGATCGCGTGGGCAGTCGCCGAATTTCTGCACAATTCGCCCGAGCACTCGGCAAAGACGCTCTTTGCGACGCATTATCACGAACTTACGGAACTCGCCGACCTTCTTCCCGGCGCAAAGAACTATCAGATAACGGCGACGGAAGAGGACGGGCAGATCGTTTTCTTTCACAAACTCCTTCCCGGCAAAGCTTCAAAATCATACGGAATCGCTGTCGCGAGGCTCGCGGGGTTGCCGGCGGAAGTCATACTTAGAGCAAAAGGCGTGTTGGCAAAGCTCGAAGAATACGAACTTGCGGTCGTCTCGGATGTTTCAAAAACGGGCGTTGAAAAAGCCGCAGCCTCGTCGGTCGCATCGCAAGCGACTCTCTTTTCGCTCGCGAATGAAACTGCCCTCGACGCACTGCGTACTGCCGACCTTGCGAATCTATCGGACGCTGACGCAAAAGAATTGCTTGCGTCGGTGCGCTCGCGGATCGTCTAGCGATCAAAAACCGGTTGATCAGGCCGGATCTTCTCACCGGAACAAATGTGGAAGTGCAGATGTTTTGATTCCTGGTAGCGTCCAAGGTTGGTGATCACGCGTGCCGCTCCCGTCCGGGCAACCGTGTCGCTCGCGACCTTGTTGACGACTTCAAGCAGTTCGATGAGCAAAGCTTCGTCCTCGGGCAGAATAGTAAGCAGAGAGGCAATGTGGCGTTTCGGGACGACCACAATGTGTGTTTCCCAGAACGGGCGAGTGTGCTTAAACGCGAGCGCGTTTTCGGTTTCGATCACCCGTTCGACGTCAACTTTTCCGGAAAAGACAAAGTCGCAATAGAAATCATCTGTAACTTCGTAGCTCATAGTCTTTGCGTCGCCGAATCGTTACTGTAGCATTAAGTTTCCCCCATAGTGTCGCCGGTTTGCGAAATTATGCCCGAATCAATCTTACATCTAGATCCTCGGCAACGGATCGGCCAACTCTTTTCGATCGGCATCGCAGGGCCGGAGATCGATTCTGCAACTGAAAAGCTTCTTCGCGAGATCCAACCAGGCGGCGTGTGTCTTTTTGCGCGGAATATTCGCGAGGCGTCGCAAGTTCGCGACCTTTGCACCGGCCTTCGAGAGATCTTGATCGACCCGATCATCAGCATCGACCAAGAAGGCGGCACCGTCGATCGGCTTCGTCGCATCGTTACGCCGCTTGCGGCCGCAGGACAGGTCTCAACGCCCGCCGATGCCGAGAAGATGGGAGGGATCGTCGGCGAACTTCTTCGCATATTGGGCGTGAATACGGACTTTGCGCCCGTTGTTGATGTCGTGGACGCAGAACGCAGAGGAGCGTCGAACGGTTTGTTCACGCGGCCATTCGGAAACTCAAAGGAATCGGTCGTTGAGCTTGCGGGAGGATTTCTCGACGGTCTTGAGAAAAGCGGTATCCGGGGCTGCCTAAAACACTTTCCGGGGCTTGGAGCGGCGAAGGTCGATTCTCACAACGAACTGCCGAATATCGATATGTCGGACGAGGAATTGTATGCCGTCGATCTCTACCCGTATCGAGAACTGCTGCCTGAACACAATGTAGCCGTGATGGTCGCGCATGCCGCCTATTCGGGAGTATCCTTGCAGGAAAAAGCCCAAAATGGCACACTTTTACCGTCGTCTTTGAGCGGATCGTTCATCGCCGGGTTACTGCGGGAAAAGATCGGCTTTGATGGAATGGTCTTTACCGACGACCTCGAAATGGGAGCGATCCTTCGCGGATACGGCATTGGTGAAGCTTGCCGGATGGCATTTGCGGCCGGCGCCGACGCACTTTGCATCTGTGCAGAAGCGGAGAATGTACGAGCAGGATTTGCGGCGATCGAAGATGCCGCAGCCTCGGGCGAGATCACCGAAGCGCGGCTTGACGAGTCGCTCCAACGGATCTCGCGAGCGAAAAACGATCTGGCCGAACCACTCCCTTTCGACGAAGCGCGGATAGCGGAACTCTCCGAAGAGATATCTGTTTTCAACGCTTCATTATAAGTTCCAGGAGCATTTGATTTGAAACAAAAAACATTCGTCCTAATTTCGCTTTTTGCTCTCCTGTTTGCCATTGCAGCCACCTCCTGCAGACGCCGCGACGCCGGCGTCGTCACCGTCGCACTGCCCGAGAAATTCACCGCATTCGACACGATCACATCGACGAATTCCGATGCGGCGGCCGAGCGAGTGAAGAATTTGATGTTCAACTCGCTCGTCAAAAAGGACGAGAATTTCGACTATGTCGGCGAATTGGCGAAGGAGATCAACACCTCCGCGGACGGGCTCGCGATAACATTCGTGCTCAGAGACGGCGTGAAATTCCACAATGGCAAAGAGTTGACCTCGGAGGACGTAAAATACACGCTCGACACGCTCTTTAACAGCAAGGGATATAAGGCACAGGCATTCTATGATTCGGTCGTAGTGGATAAGCCCGCAGCCAAGAAACCGGCAGCAACCGCGAACGCTAATGGCGCTTCTCCTGCGGAAACGCCTGAAACAACGCAGGTTCCGCATATAACATCGATCGAAACACCGGACGCGAAGACGATAATCATAAAGATCGCTAGACCGTCGCTAAAGACGACTTTGCTATCGAACCTCGTAACGATCCCGATCATCCCGAAGGATTCCGCTGACCAGCAAAAAGGCAAGCCGCTCGGTTCCGGACCGTTTAAGTTCGTAAGTCTTGATGTTGGCCAGAATATCGTCGAAATGGAGGCAAATGCCGACTATTGGGACGGGCCGCCGAAGATCAAGAAGCTTCGCCTAAAGACAATTACAGATGCTAATTCGCTTCAGGCAGAGCTTCAGACGGGCGGCGTCGATCTTGCTCCGAATCCGAACAATATCTCCGCAGATACGATAAAGTCGTTGTCCGAAAGTCCGAACCTGCAAGTCGTTCAATCAGAAGGGTCTAACATTCAATATCTAATCCTAAACGTTAAGACTGCCCTCCTCGATGATGTTAGGATCCGGCAGGCGATCGCCTATTCTATCGACCGAGAGAAGATCGTCCGCGACCTACTCCTTGGACAGGCAAAAGTCGCGTCCTCAGTACTTCCCACGAAATCTTGGGCATACACGCCGGGCACGCAATACAACTACGATCCGGTCAAGGCAAAGCAATTGCTTGCCGAAGCTGGCTACAAGGGCGAACCGATCGTGTTCAAATTTGGGGCCGGAAATCTGGCCGTCAGCCAATACGCTCAGATCCTCCAAAGCTCAATGAATGATGTCGGGTTGAACATTCGTATCGAGACGATGGATGTGAATGTTCTAAGGAAAAAGCTGGCGCAAGGGGATTTTGAACTTTATACCGGCGTCTGGATCGGCGGCAATCAGGATCCTATCTTTTTCCGCGAATTATTTACGACCGCAAAGATACCTGGTCCGACCGCATCTTGCTGCAATCGCGGGCGTTACAGCAACGCTGAGGTAGATCAGGCCGTAGCGGCCGCGATCAATTCGACGGACAAAGAAGAGGCAAAAACGCTGTACCAAAAAGCTTGGAACCTCGTGTCAAATGACGTGCCGCTTTTGCCGCTGTGGTACCCGGCAAATGTGGTGGTCGCGACCAAGCGCGTTGGCAATATTCATATCAATCCGAGCGGCGATTGGGGATTTTTGAAAGACGTTACCGTTGCTGAATGAAATTTTGTGCGAGCTTGACAATTAGATTCGAGACGCTAAAATTATCATTTGCCATTGCGGGAGTAGCTCAGTGGTAGAGCGCGACCTTGCCAAGGTCGAAGTCGCGAGTTCGACCCTCGTCTCCCGCTCCAATATCAAAGGTAGGCAGTTCCAGGCCGGCCGATTCCGGTAAGTCTTAGATACCGAAACTGGCCGGCTTAGACTTTCTAGGGTCGCGAACATCCATACCGTGAATGATAGCAGGTTAGCTTCGGGTCAATCATATCAGTGGTTTAGGCGGCGACTCTTAATGCTTTGCGTAAATTGATAGCGGAATGTCGAAGCACTCTTGGGAACATTGACATCGTTTTCCCCGTATTTCCAAACTAGCGGGAACCACACCCTTTCGGCGGCGTAGCCAAGTGGTAAGGCAGAGGTCTGCAAAACCTTTATTCATCGGTTCGATTCCGATCGCCGCCTCCAATAACTTCCCTATTTGCAATAAGTTACAAGGCTGATAATTTTTCCGATTTTTGGTCCATTTACCATTATCGTATGATTATCGTAACCCCCTGCACTTGCCAGCCGATTTCCCAGTGATAAGGCAATCGTTTGACGCATTTTTGTGGATCGGCGGTAAATCGTGAATGTATTAGCCGCGAGATCCACTTGCCGATGTTCGCTGTTCCGGTGGACCCTCTTTAAATTCGCCATCCCATCTATAATCTTGTCGATTAGGAAAGGCCCTCTCTACTCGATTGACAGGCGAAACTGGCCTGGTTGCGGGCGTGTATGTGACTTGCGGAGATTAGAGTGCTTATTCTCCGCTTTCGATGCGGAAAATAATCTTGCCAGATGCGGAGAAAAAATGGCATAATCTCCGCAGCTATTGCGGAGATTGATATGACGTACAACCATGAGCTGAGCGACTGGCCAAAGTTTCAATGGAAGGATAGTGATCTTTCAACAGATCTCGCGGAGGTTCGCCACCGTCAAGGTCGACTGTTGGGCCGCATGGAATCACTGGGATTTCAGCTGCGAGAGGAATCCGTTCTTCGCACCCTTACCGAAGAGGTCGTCAAATCCAGTGAAATTGAGGGGGAGCTACTCGATAGGGATCAGGTGCGTTCCTCGATCGCACGGCGACTGGGGATGGACGTTGCTGGAATGGTGCCAGCGGACAGGAATGTCGATGGAGTTGTGGAGATGATGCTTGACGCCACTCAGAACTACGCAAAACCCCTTACCGACGAACGCCTCTTCGACTGGCATGCAGCCCTGTTTCCAACTGGACGCAGCGGGATGAGTAAGATAACCGTCGGAAACTGGCGCGATGATAGATCAGGCCCGATGCAAGTCGTTTCCGGCCCGATGGGGCGGGAGACGGTCCACTATGAAGCCCCGGCTGCTCCTCTACTTCAGAAGGAAATGGACGCGTTTCTCAAATGGTTTGAGAGTGAGAAAAGTATCGACTCGGTGCTTGTTGCAGGCATAGCACATCTATGGTTCGTGACGATCCACCCGTTCGATGACGGAAACGGTCGGATAGCCCGCGCCATAACCGACCTTGCATTGTCCCGATCGGAACACAGCTCACAACGTTTTTACAGTATGTCATCCAAGATCCGATCCGATCGCAAGCAATATTATGAGGTCTTGGAAAGGACTCAAAAAGGAGGGTTAGATATAACAAAATGGCTTCAGTGGTTTCTTGGTTGTCTGAACGGAGCGTTCGATCAGGCTGAGAGTACCTTAAGTACCGTTCTATCCAAGGCCGAATTCTGGAACATTCACCGGGATACGGAGTTGAACAAACGCCAAAAAATGATGATCAATAGATTGTTAGATGGTTTCTTTGGAAAACTGAATTCCAGCAAATGGGCGAAGCTGACCAAAACCTCGCAGGACACCGCGTCTCGCGATATCGACGACCTGGTCCAAAAAGGAATCTTGATGCGTGGCTCAGCAGGGGGACGAAGTACAAGCTACGAACTCGTTTTGCCGATGGGAAAGGAAGTCGGTATCTGAACCTTTCTCCATGCGAGAGCATTATCAAAAGAACTTCCGGAATGTTTATCTTCCCGACTGTATTTTCTTATAATCCGTGCAAGAAGATTAACCTTGCATCGACCTAGGTCCTAGAAAGGCCGGGTTCGATACGCTCTCGATGGACACAAGTCAGTTCAATTGGGATTTTCCGTTGGCCACTTCCTCTATGGACTCTAAATCGTCCATCGAACTTATGGCTTCGAATTTGTGCTCGTCTGACGGGTGAGCATATCGCATTACCATTCGCAGGTTTGAATGACCTAGCAAGGCGGCCAGGGTAAGCAAGTCGCCCGGACGCCGTTCGAGAAACCGCGTCGCGAACGTGTGGCGAAATGAATAGAGGGTGCATACGCCTTCGGTTCCGCTTCGATTCGAACTATCGATTTTGCTGCGCCGCAGCGTTCCGTAGTGCGCGTTGTTGAATTTGACTGCGGGCTTGTCGGGATCCTTTCCGCCGCGCCCTCCAGCGAAAATAAATCTTCCCGACGCACCTGCCAATCGCCTAGCCAAGACACCGGCGGCACGCCTTGAAAGCGGCACCGTTCTCCTTGCGGCCTTCGTCTTACCATCCTTGACGATGAGATATGGCTTCTCGACGTTTAGACTCACGTCGCGACATGCCAACTTGCAGAGCTCGTCGGGTCGCACTCCGGTCTCGACCAAAATAGTTGCAAAATCTTCTAGTGGTTGTGACGCGGCTAAAAGATAGAGCCGCTCTTCGTCGCGGTTTAGCACCCTTCCTGGTTCGCTGTCCTCACGAAGAAATTTGACAAGCTTTACCGGGTTGTTTGTCAGTACGCCGTCCGCAACGAGGTTACTGTACATCTTTTTCAGGCAAGCGAGCTCCCTGTTTACTGTTGCGTTCGAGATCTTCTTTTTACTGAACTGCTTTGCCTTTCCAGATCTCGGCTTGACACCCCTTGGGGCACCGTATTGAGATTTGCGCCAAGTAATGAATTTTTCGATCTGCGGTTTGGTTAGCAGGTCCACGTGGGGAATCCTGCCAAAATAATCGATCAATGCTTTCGAGGCGACAACGTAGCGTGACGCGGTATTTTTCTTCTGCCTGGACCCTGACCATTCAAGAAAATCGGCCATAGCGCTTTTGAAAGATGGGATTATCGGCTTTTCGAAAATTCCGATACCGTCATTCCGCAGCTTTGTTCGGAATGCTTCCGCGAACGCTTCTGCTTTTCGAAGATTTGTGTGTCCGGTTGTTTGTTCAATCCGGCGACCTTCGAAAACAAATCGCATTGACCAGGTTTTGCCGCCTTTCTGTTTATAGAGCTTCATCCGATCGCCATGATCTCGCTGGTCGAAATGTCTTTCTGATCCTCAAGCTCGCTGTCAGTTGTGCTCAAATATCGGATAGCGTCATCCCGCAGAATTATTCGACGTGATCCTTTCTTCATACTCTGGAGTTTTCCATTCCGAATGTCTTTTCGGATCTTTGGGGCCGATAAAGTCGATAAAGTTGCGAGTTCTTCTATCGAATAAGCGAGTTTCTCAGTTGTTATGTAGTTGTTCATAGAAATACCTCTGCTGCGGGTATTGCAACGGCTATGCCCAACTATGGGCATTGCAAAATGTAGTGATTTGGCGTTTGACGGTGCTTATTTCACCTATATCGCGGAGAAATGGTCTAAGTTTGCACCAGCGACATCTATTCCGGAGCACGGATGATCCACCAGTGCATCGGAAAAGACTCCTCGGGTCCTACTTAGAAGTCGTTGATTTTGTGACCCACGGTATTCACCGGACTCGTTATGGGCGTTTATGACATACGGACCGTCAACCAATAAGTCCGTATGTGCGAGTATGTAATCAACGTTCGCATCCTTTCGATCAATAAGCATTTCTAATGTATAGCCAGAGTAAATCGTGAGGTGCAAGCTGTGCCGTTTCAGCCTCGCTACTATCTCTGCTACGGATGCAGGCTGATCAAAGGGCTCGCCTCCAAGGATCGTGACACCGTCGATTTCGTCTCTTTCTCTCAAGACTTCTTGAATTACAGACGTGATAGGAACTTTGATCCCATTGCTCCGAATGTGAGTTTCGGGCACGTAGCACCCTGGGCATCGAATTGAACATCCAGCTACTTGCACTACACTTCGAACTCCAGGGCCATCAACAACAGAATTGTGGTATATCCGGTAGAGCCAGACAGTTTGGACATCGTCAGACGAACAGGATGTCCAACTAAGCGGCTTGAGAGGGTCTCTCGCCAATGGCTTTCCGCAGTTCACTTTCTGATCCGGGCCAAGATCGGAACAGAGGTCGGTCGCGATGTCGGCCGATGTTCCGGATATCTCGGCCGTGAGTTTCCCCTTGTCGGGTTCTAAAATGAATGTGATCTCTTTATTCATTTTCGTTTGGCCGTCTGTTGCGATCGGGGAATGACATAATACCCTTGCTTACGAGATTCAGCGGACGGCTCGCCAAGAACCTCTTTTAACTGCTTCGCCGTCTTCTCGCATGCCGGTCCACGATAACCCTTTATCTCTGTTTCGCAGGTTCCGCGTTCGGTATCAATCTTAAATTCAACCTCGGGCATTTCCGCTTCTCCTTAATATTTAATTCTTATCTTTAGAGTCTTTCCGACCCGCTCTTTGATTAGTGTGCCCCCGAGTTTCTTGGCGATCTTCCTTGCTGCCGCTTCGTGATAGTTGTTTTGGAGCCGGACGATAAAGTCCTTACCAAGGCGATGGGCCAAGTCCAAGTCGTCAATAATGGCGACATATCCTTTCGAGGTTTTCTGAAAGCCGATATCGCCCAGAAGTGAGGCTCCATTTAAGTCGCAGCGCCGGATCACGATGTCAGCGGTTTGAGGATTTCGTTTGTCCCATCCGTCGAGTGGTAGATCGGTTCCTACTGTAGGCGACTCGAAACCGCATTCGGCCAATGCCTCGAGTAGGAGATCGCGATTCGGAAAAGACTGTGATTCAAACGTCAGATACTTACTCATTTAGATTCTCCGTTATTAGAGTTCATAGATGCGATCGCTACGATTTGCGGCAAGTCCAGGATTTTCGATCTGGGAACCGGCTCCCTTGATGTTGTTCCGTGCCCATTTTCGGATCTCTTCGATCTTTTCGCTCATCATCTGTGCGGTGGGACTGATATTCTCGACAGCTTTCACTATGTCGCGGGTTTCAGCCTCACGATCACCGTCAATGAATGCTTCAAGGACGCCATCTTTTACCGCCCCCTCAATCTCCGCACCTGAGAAGTCCTTGCTCTTGTCGACCAGCTTTTCAAGGTCAAAGTGTTCGACATCAAGTGCTCTTTTCTTCATGTGAACGCGAAATATCTCCTTCCGGTCGTCTGGCTCCGGAAGGTCGACGAAATGTATGTATGAGAACCGTCCGATCCGGAACTGTTCGGACTCGAGCTCCCGGACATCGTTTGCGGTTGCGAAAACAAGAACGTCCTGATTGTCCTGCATCCAATTGAGAAGATAAGAGATGGTTCGGGCCGTTTCACCACCATCTGTCTTGTTCGAAGACTTCATTCCTGAAACTGCCTTTTCGAACTCGCTGATACCAAGAATGCCCTTGATCGTTCCGGCGATAGACAGGGCACGCTTGATCGACATTGCCGACGAACCAATTACACCGCCGCCCTCCCCCATGATCGAGCCAAAATCGAGATCGAGAAGTGCACGGTTCGTAATGCTCGAAGCGACTCGCTTACAGAGATCCTTACCACACCCGGGAAGGCCGACAAGCAAGATCCCTTTACATGGCTCGACGTGTCGGGCCTTGGCCCTAGGACTAAACGTGTATGCAGCACGTTCGAGAATGGCTCGAAGCGATCTGTAGCCGCCAAGGTTTGTTGCTGGTTCGGGATGGACATAGGTCAGCGAACCACTGCCTCGGATCACGTTCTTCTTTTCCTCAAGAATGACACCGATCGAGTCTTTATTAAGCCCGTTACAACTAATGACGGCCTTGGCAACGACATTGCTGATCTCAACAGCCGTCAGTCCAAGAAGTGATTGCTGGAGGGCGTCTTGCGTCTCTTTGTTCAGGCTGATGTTTAGCCCACTGGAGCGAAGATTCTCAAGTTGGAGACCGATAGAGTCTTCGATCTCGGATTCCCTCGGCAGATCGAGTTCGATCTGAGTAACTTCCTTCTCAAGCGTTTTTAGCTCGGGAAAAGACGGTCCTACAAAGAGAACCGTCGCCTTGGTTGATTTCAGCTTCCATGCGATCTCCCGGAGCCTTCGGACCAGCACTGGATCTTCCTGGCCATACGGAGAGATATAGGGAGCGTAATCACAAAGCAGGAAAATGCCGGTCTTCTGGTCACTTACAAATCCCAGCAGACTTTCAGGGTCTTCAGTGTCCCCGATCGTCTGCGGCGAGCTCAGCAATCCCTCTTTCGGATCGACGATCTTTTGCAGGCCCGTTGGGCGGCTCCAGAAGTATAGAGGCTTCTCTTTATGCCGATCCTGAAACACAAGGTCAAGCAACGCTTCCCTTACCCGATCCTCTTCAAACGTATTGATCGCGATTAGCGGGTATCGAGCCCGGATCCTTATATCGAGCTCACGGAGGAATTTTCCGATGCTGTCCGCATCGGTTTCTATTTCGGACATTGTTTATCTTTATTGAATGTTCTATGAGATTGAATGAGTGGCATATCGGCCGCCGTTACCATTGTTCTGATAGCCGCGGTTTGTGCCGTTATCGGCGTTACGTCCACCGCCGCCGTTAGAGTTGGCGGAATTAGTCATTCTCTCGACTTTCTGCATCTCTTCTCTCGACGCGATGCCGTTGTCGATCTTGAATCCGAGATTTGCTAATGCCCTGCCGACAGCACTTGTTTCACCGTTTTCGATAAAAGATGTGGTGTTTACATACCCTTGGCCCCGTATCTCAAAGGCATGCCCTGTAGAACTGGGTTCGGCGTCATCTCGGTTTCGATACGCGCTTGCCTTTACACAGACAAATCCGCTATCTTCGTTAAGCCTTATGATCTCGGTAACAATTCGGCCGTCCGGATATTTCTCATAGAACTCGGCTATTCGTGCATGGACAGGAATGTATTTGCTCAGGTCGAAGTTTGCCATTATGGAGCCTCGTATCTATAACTCAAGGGCCGTCAGACGGTTTTCATCCAGCAGTTTCTTGGAGTGAACCGATGTCATTCTTAGAAGATCGCTTAATGCAGTCCGCATCTCTTCGGGCGAACGCTGCTTTGCCTCACGACCTGCGGCTGCCTGCAGTTGTTCGAGTACGTTCTCGAGAGATGTATCGCCTGTGAAGTTCATTAGCTGATACCATTCGCACATCTGCCTCGCTCTTTTAGCCAATGAGCCGGACACGAAATCCGCATCCTTCATTCTTTCGGCCATTTCCGATGCAGATTCGAAGATCTTTGCAGTTAACTGTGCGAATCCTTCCTTAATCGGAGATACAGCATCTTCGGCCTCTCGTTTCGCGGCCTCGATCTTCATTTCACGGATACGCTCCTTTACTTCTCGCTCGCGTCGGGTTTCCGCAGCAACCTCTTCAACTTTTACCTCTTCGATCCGTCGTTTTGCGTCTATCTCGAGGTCGAGCTTTGTTTGTTCGGAGTCAAGACGACTAGTTTCGAGAGCCAAGGACTTTGTAAGATTCCGCTCGGCGACCATCTCGGACCCGAGAATGATTACTTTCGGCTTCATCGTTATCACGAGGCCGTCACGGATCATCTCTCGCGTTGGGACCATACCGATGGCTTGTGCTGCAACGGCATTCACGAACTCCTCTCTGTCAAAGGGCTCATCACTTGTTGCTTCGAAACGTTCGGCTGAGTCTCTAGCTAGCTGATAGAAGCTATCTTGAAGGATCTCGAGGATCTCGTCGTATTTCAAAAGGACTTCACTCTTTGCCGCGGCGAGTGTTTCGCAGGCTTGCAAATATGCTTTCTCGAAGGATTCAAACGCAGTCCAGGGAATCCACTTATATTCGCTGGTTCCCCAAACTGTTTCGCAGAGCGTGAATCTGAATCCGAACTTCCCTAGTGCGTTATGGGCCTGAGCCGCCCCACGCATGAGGCGATTTCGGTAGACATCCGGCAACAACCCGGCTCGCGGCGGACTCACCCTGACGGCCGCGTTCTCAGGAAGTTCAACCCCGAGAGTTTTCCACTCTAATTGCCGAACCAGACTTCCAAATCCCCGGCAATCGATATTCATGAAAATGCCTTCACTTTCGAGTGTCGATAGATCGAAAGGAAGTGATTCGACGTCGTCTATGCTGATACCCAATTCGGAGGCTGCCCGGTCCTTCCTCGTCTCAAGCCGTGAAAGGGCTTCCTGAGCGATCTCGGAAACCTCCTTCCACTGTGCAGTTTGGTCTGAAGAATTCTCAATGATGTTGTCCGCTTGCCGTCCGCCGAATACATTTCGAAGGACGGACGATGCTAGCGATGGCATTACCGTGGCACCGGCAATTCCGGCAGACGTTTGTGTTTCCATTCGAATCTTGTCCGCCACTCAATTTTCGTTGAGCCCGGATTCCTCCAAACATTCTGACAATGGCCTCGGAACGTGATCCCGATCACGACAGACATTGATCCCGTTTATATCGACGCTTTCGAGTTCATTGAGACAGAAGTAACCCCATTCGCGCTCAAGTCCGACAACGTAACCAAAGAAACAAATGTCCTGGTCACGTACTTCGCCCTCTGTCGCAAACCAACTCCAACCGCTTAATGGAAAGCGGAAGATAGCGTAAACGATCGGATCCTTGACGTCTTTCTGATCGCCAATATTGGGAAGGTGTTTTCGATTTTGGTAGGGCAGAAGTTCCAGCATTTGATATTGATCGTTTCTCATGAATTCACATGATATCCGCCGCCTATTTTCTCTACCTACGAGTTATTGGGACTTCCGAATACGGCGGCGGGGGTGCAATAAGTAGATCTTGAGGACCCGCTCTCAAGATCGAAATACACCGCAAAACGCTTTAGGCATCTTGTCAAAAGCATCGACGAAAGCATCTCAGCCATTTCGATCGCCACTCGCTGATTCACATTAAGGCCTTGCTGTCCGAGTCGAATCCGTTCTGGGCATGATTCTGCGACGAAGTCTGGGACTTTCTCCGGCTCCAGAAGATCGGTATGCTGAAGCGACGGCGCCGGGAGGGCACGGCATATACTGGTGCCGGTGAAGTATTGATCTAGCTTTAAGGCTTTGGTCGTCGAGCCAAGCAATACCTGGCCAGATGATCTTCCGTTTCCGCCGTCGATCCACCAAAGTCTTGAAGCGTCACTATACCCTCGAAACTCCTCAAGTGCTCGGTGCATCTCCCGTCGAGCGACGTAATTATCTACACATCCGACGATGATCATAAGGCTCCGGTAGTCGCTGTTCGAACTTTTGAGATGTTTCTCTGCATCGAACTTCTCGCACGAGAAACTTGTCTCTATTCCCCAGGCGGTCGTGATCCTCTCAGCAAGCGTCTGAGCTTTGAATCGCCCGACCTCAGCAAAGCAGAAATTGCTGCGCGGAATATTGCCGGTCTCAACCACATCTGGATCTACGATCAGCATTTCCACTGGCTTGTTCTGTTGCTGCCTCAATTCGTAGATAAGGCGCGCAATGGCGGGGACCACAAAGGAGCCCGTTCCACCGGCTCCGACAACGATGAATCGAAGGGTGTTGTATTCGACAGGCATTACAACGGCTGCCTGCGAGAAACTAAGATCGATATCCTTCACAACATCATCTGAAGCAAAGCTTCGACCTCATTCAGATCGACAACACCGCCTGGCAGGTGTCCGATCCAGGAAAATGGTATTGGGATAAGGTGGTCGTAGATCCCGCAACGGAATCTGATCTTTGGTTTATCGTGGACGTCTGCAATGATCCCGAATACGCGGAACTTTCCTGATTCATCGCGGTCATCCGCAGGACTGAACTGGTATGCCCCGTCCGGGTGCGTATGAACCTCTATACAGGCCTCGGAGTATTCAGGCCGTCTATCATCGGCGATGGTTGAAGCATATGTCCTGTCCCTGCTCGACGTACACCACTGCCAGGCGAATCGCTCGTTATCCCAGCAAATAAGATAGAGTTCTTCTCTGAAACTCTCCTTCGAGTTGGATATTTGGGCGTGTCTGCAAATCTCGTCCCATATAAAGCTTGGAACTTTTGGCTTATGCCATCTGATACCAACGAAGGCAGTTGGAATTCCTTTTATCTCTCGGAACATCAGAGGGACCGAAACCGTGAATTCCTCACGCTGAGCTCTGAGGAGTACGCCGTTGCCGGCAAGAAGATACTCGTAAAGAATGGCTTCTACCGGTTCGAATCGTTCTCTTGCGATCCGATGGCCGATAAACTCCTTTTGTCCTTCCATAATTAATTCAGAACCGCGAGTCGAATCTCCGCTGGTCAACGATTGTTTCCCACGCGTCATCGATCGTGGTGCTTGTTGCCAACAGTTCGGATTTTGGAAATTTTCTCGCCTTATCCGCCGCCAGTTTCCAAAGAAGATTTCGAACGTCGAGAGGCTCGGAAATGCATCGCTCATTAATGTGATCGCCATTGAACGGAGTTTCGAATATTTGCCGCCATACCTCGGGAAGAGTTGAAGGATGGACTGTAGGAACTTCATTCTTTCCGAAACATATTTTGCCAGAACCGACGTTAGGCAGCGGTGCAACGGCGATGTGAGTGTTTGCCGAAACATGAGACGAACCTGCGGCCCAGAGATAATATTCCTGTCCTTTACCGAGAAGAATGAGAGGCGGAAGCGGGACCGACACTTCAAGCAATCCCCGATCCGTGAAAGCGACGGTTATCTTACGGATTGCTGCGGGCTCGTAGGAAAGGATCGCATTTCCTTCCGGAGCCTCGCGATAGCGCAGAACTCGCTTCCCCAGCCAACCCGTATCTGTGTGAACTTTCCGAAATGCTCTCGCAACTTGGTCACTTGAAAGAGCTTTCAGAGCCACCGACGACTCCCGTAAATCGGCAAAGAGATACTGGCCCGGTAGGAAATAAATAGCCGCGGAGGCATCCGGGGGAATTTGACCGAAGTTATTCATTTCTCAATGTGCCCTATATGTGATCTTTCCCGTATTCCAAAATGATATAAGCTCGAACAGAAACGCCTGCGCGTCATCCTCTATTCTTTCATCCAATTTTTCGAGATTTTTGAAATATTGGCCGGCGTTCCCATAGGTCTCAGTCAGCCAATCGATCGTCTTTTTATCCCATTCAAAATATTCCGGGTATTGGCAATTCGTGATATCGAGCCATGGATTTCCTGTGGAGTGATCGACCAGGCGTAACAGGTCGCTGTACTGCTTTACCGCTGGCATTTGCTTCTCTTTCCAGACCTTGGGGTGTGGCGAGGACTTGATCGAAGGAAGCGATTCTCTAACCACGCCGTAACTTTCAGCAAAGTAGGTCCATATCTCATCGTCGGAAACAAAATAGAACAGTAAACCCGCGAGATAGCTGATTCGCAAATTCGCGAAATCTATTTCTTCACAGCAAAGGTCGAAGTTCATCGGCGGGATGGCGAACCGGTCGAGTTCAAGATCGGGGTCGTCATGCCAGTATTCGAGAAGAGGAAAGCATTTATCGTTGACGAGCTGAAAGAACTCATTCGTGCGTTCGCTGTAGGCCTTGAAATGCCCGGCCCCGTATAGGCTTTTCGTCGATCGTTTCCATTCCTTTGGAAACATTTCCATATAGAGGCGGTATTTTTGCTGTTCCGATACGATCCTTGAGACCGTTTCGCATGCGTAGACTGCGTTGTGACTTCGGGCCTTAAATCGAAGGTATTCGAGGGATCTGACAAGCCGGTCGCCAAAGTACGTGAAGGCTTTAGCTCTCTGGAATGGAGCGGTTCCAATACCGGTCATAGATTCACTCTTAGAATCCAAACGGAACGTAATCTACCGGCGAAGACAGCGTCTTTAGAAATGCTTTTCGGTGCGATTCGATGGCTTCGACCTCTTGAGTGCCGATAGTCAAGATGTTATCCGCCTCTTTTACTTCTTCAACGGTCAGGAGTTGCTCCGCAGGTCGCCGCATCAGGTTTTCGGCTAAAATAATCGCCGGATTGATTTGCTCATGCTCCGCCCTCAATAGCTCAAGCGGCAGAACATCCGGAGACATATCCCTTATGCTGTGCTCTCTTGACGATGGTGACGCTAAGTTTTCCATCCTTCACGTCTCGCGTGATATTCGCATTCTCTATCGAAGCAAAATGAGGCTGCAGAACTACCTTAAGAGTCTTGTCTTCCTGCGCAAGGGATGCATCCAGTTCAAAGGTTTGGCCCTCGATCTTGATCGTTGCTTTGGGATCGGTAATCTGAACGGCACTTGAAATAGCTGTTTCTGCCTTCGGGGCGACTTCAGCGGCTTCTGGTGAAAGCGGGGCTTGAGTCTGCTCGTCTGTGAATTGATTTTCGTTTTCCATAACCTTTATGAAGCAAAAAGATTTTGTTGATCTCTTCCGGCTTCGGAATTTTTATTGACTGGCGTCGGTGTCAGGTCTTCCGAATTGACGGAACTCGGCGCTGGCCTTGCACCTTGATTTTGGGTCTTACTGGACCGCGTTTTTCCAGTCGTTTTCTGCTTTTTTAGTTTCTCGGCGGCAAGGGTGGGAAGGCTTGTCCGGTACTTCTCTAGTGCCATTTCCAGGTATCGGCTCACACCTTCATTGAGGTCGCCGTTGTTCATCTCAGAAATGTTGATCTGCGGAGCTAAATCGTGCGATCTGATGCTGATCACACATTTGCGAATGCGATCGACTTCCGGCAGAAGTTGTATCACCGCTGTAACGGTGCATGCGTCGAAAGCGTACGGCTCTTGCTCAGTAAGTACGATCGGTTCTACTCCGGATACGATCTGGGCGATTGGTGGTTCGTCGGGATACGGTGCTTCATCCGCAGGCTGGTTCTCTGTTTCTGTCGCGACAACCTCCGGCTCATCCGTAGCAATAGCAGAAGCCTCAACAGGCAGCAGAGAATCCGACGCGATCACCTTCGACGGTTTGTCGGTATTCGGTTCGACAGCCACAACGGAAACTTCCTCGACCGCCTCCGACTCGTTGTCCGCATCGGCAAAATCTCTTTCAAATTCGGGCCTGCATTCATCAGCGTAGGATGAACCACCACTTTCAGTGTCCAAAGTCTGAGAAACGACGCCAAGATATTCGTCACGAGCTTCACGCGGGTCCAAATCAGAAACGATCTGCTGTAAAGGCACGGATGGAATAGATGTCGGATCGGGCTGTATCGAAGGCGGTGTGACGGCCGTGATTTGATCTTGACCCGTACTTACCACGGTTGAAGGTGTCGCAACCTTAGACTCAACGTGTCTCGGCTGATCTGCGTTGTGCTTTTCGATCTCTCGCAGCCTTTCAAGAAACTTGCTCAAAAAGAGATTCTTGATCGTTACTTCCTCATGGGAGCGGCACATGTATTCCGCTCCTTTCCACATTTCAAGGCCAAGTTGGTAATTAGCGGGACCGCTGCTTTGAAACCCCTCCGTGCGGCTCACTTCGGTCGCAAGCGTGGTCGCGGTAAAGATCAACTGTTCGATCCTCTCTCGGTTGTCGAGCGGTATGAAGGAACCGCTGTTCAGAATTTCCATGTTTATTCTCACTCCAAATCACTGCCTTCAGCTTTTTTTCTCGGCCCTAGTCGTGCTGCGCTCCAAGCGCGACATATCTCGGCTCGTGACTGATCACGAGCCGAGATAATCTTCGATAAAACGTCTATCTAAGCCGCGACTGAGTAAGCATCGGGCCGATATGGCACATCGGAGTGAATAGGGGCCGAACGCTCCTGGTTTTTTCGCAATATCCTGGAAAGTGTCGAATGCGTTGTTCCGATCGAACGAGCCGCCCGGCGCAGATTGCCGTTGCTTTGTTTGAGTGCATGCTCGATAAATTTCGCTGCCGCCTTTATATAAACGCTGTCTAGATCATCGGTATCAGCATCCAGCATCACGGTGACTATATTTTTTCCCGCCGGCAAATTGCATTTTTCGCCTTCCGGTGGAATTGCCGACTGCTCGGATGCTTCTACTAACTCACGTTCCGGCCGTGTTAGCTTTTGAATAATCTCGAAAGTGATCGACGGTGCATCCAAAGCTTCCACCGCGAGTCGCGTTGCAAAGTTTCGAAGCTCGCGAAAGTTACCTTTCCATTCGAGGCTTTGAATTGATTGAAGAGCATCGTCATCCACTACGAATGGCATATCTCGTCCGATCGCCGCTCTTTCCTTTTCTATCTGCAGAATAAACAAGGAACTGATCTTTTCTCTCTGATATCGGAGCGGAATCGTCTCAAGCTGAAGGATATTCAGACGGTCAAAAAGGTCGGGACGGAACGAGCCATCGCGAACCATCTTCTTCAAATCTCGCGACGTGGCGGCCACGATCCGAACATCTATTTCACGCTCGAAGGTGCCGCCGACTCTGCGTATCCGCTTTTCTTCCACCGCCTTTAAGATTTTCGCCTGGAGGCCAAGTGTCAGTTCTCCAATTTCGTCGAGAAAAAGGGTCCCGCCTGCGGATGTCTCAAAGAGTCCCGCCCTGGCTGTAACCGCTCCCGTAAATGCTCCCTTTTCATATCCGAAAAGTTCCGATTCCAGAAGTTCCGAGGTAAAGCTCGCGCAGTTAACACTAACGAACTCCCGCTTCGATCGCGGGCTTAGTTCGTGAAGTTTCCGGGCGATGGTCGTCTTGCCAGACCCTCGCTCACCGGTGATAAGAACGTAATGCGGAACTCTCGCATACAAAGCTATCCTTTCATCCAGTGCCGACGGTCTGGAGTCGGCGTAAGGGTCAATATTATTCTGCTCCTGCATAAGGCAGATTCTCCTCGCAAAAAAATCCGTTTCGAAAATATAACCTTCATAAGTAAAAACCCTTGGAAGCGGGCAAGGTTACGTTTCAAAAATAATTTTTTTTATGGAGAGTCTCTTTTAATCCTCGATCTGCAGCGCACAATCTCAAATCATTAATGTTCTAAGGACGGAAAGGTCCGAACTTCTTTCACAGAGTGTTCATCGCAAAGGGTTTTCGGTCGCCGGATATTTCGCGAACGACATTTTCGTCTGGCTCGCACAACCACCCTGGCAGCTCTACCGTTTGCTCCGTAACAAATGTATCGTATTCGCCCTCTAATTCCGGAAGAAAGCTTATATCGGTCGACTCGGGCGGGTACAGAGCCAGGATCCGCTCAAGACATATGTGCGGAGATCGTTCGGGGAGAAAGAATCGTTGTTTCCCGTGCTGAACGAAATTGACGAGTCCCATCCCGCGGAGTTCTCGTATCTGTTCGAAGGTCGCAGGACAGATCTCCGTAAGCAACTGTCCTTGAAATCGCGACGAACGCACGGTAATATCTCCGATCAAGTTGACGCTGTTCCTCTCGAAATCGACCGCCCTAAGCACCTCGCATGCCGTCGAAGGCATGTTCGACCGGAGTCCAAAATGCTGACGAATATCCCTAAGCCATTCTTCCGATATCCTGACCCCGACGAGCCTGGTCCCCTCGTCCGTTGTAGTCCTAACGATATTGAGTGCGTCATGGCTGAGCGTTTTTAGATATTTCCAGATGGGCAGCAGGGCCCCACTCAGCATATTAACGGTTCTGTCCTCGAACGGTGGGATTTTGTTTTCCTCCGTTACCCACGAGGCTTCGGCCTTGGACTTTGGCACGATTCGGTAGCGCTGAGCTAGCTCGTTCTCCCGCAAATAGGCGACATTGCGGCCGGACGGCTTTGTGATCGAGAAATTCTGATACCGCTCACCGGTCTCCGGGTCAGTGTGAGCCAACGTTCGGCGGACCGCAATGAAAGTTCCGTCGCGGCGATCCTGGTAAAACTGATGTATCTCGCTTGAGGCTATGTCCTGGTATCGAACGGGAGTTGTGGCAACTTTCAGATCCAGCTTGTAATAAACGGTCCTTGCTCCGGTCAATGGGTCCGAGTTTAGGACCTGCGGTGATCCTGAAACGGTGACCGAAATCGCCTTGAGATCTTCCATCCCGTCGTCGAGCTTGCCTTTTTGCTTGAGGTATTCAACGGTCTCGACAAAGGTGGAGTAAAAGAAATCGAAGAGAGCATTCTGCCGATCTACTTCGAGAGACAACAGCCTATTGAGAAATCGAGGGATATTCGTTTTATCGCCGTCAGGGATCTCCTCATCCCCGTCAATGATCTTCACAAGCCCCATATCCCTAAGCGCCTGTTTGGGATCATCCATTCCCTCGATCTCCCGGCCTTTCATGATGGCGTTGAGCACTACGCTTAATGCCGAACGCCCCTCTTTCGATTCAAGATTATATTTATCAAGGTTGCCGGCCTTCTCGGCACGTCGGTCGCCCTTTGTAAGGGCTCCCATATTGCCAAGCCTCCTCGCGATGGTCGCGGAGAAGCGTTTCTCGCCTCCTAGTTCGGTGAAGACAAGCAGATAAACAGGCGGGGCAACCTGACCTGTGCGATGTGTACGCCCGAAATCCTGTATTTGTTTATCGGCCGACCACTTCAGTTCGGCAGCGATATGGAGCCGTCTTTGCTGGTTGCCGACGCTCTTGCCTGCGTGAAGACTATCCCCGGTCGATGCAACCTCCGACATTATGGCAATCCTTTTGTCACCGGTTTGAAAAGCATTCTTTTCGTGAAGGTTTATGAGCTTGGACGGTACACCTGAGAGTTGTCGCGGCCGATATTCCAAGGTGCCGTTGGCGGTCCTTATGAGACGTTTCTTTCGGCCGGTCATCTCCGCGATATTCTCGACCCCGAAGTAGTTTACAAGCTGATCGAGAGGATGTTCAGGCACTTCGAGAACCGACAGCCTATCCAGTAATTCCGCTCTTAACTGAAGTGCCGCACGACTTTCGACCTGATCGCCGTTTGCGTCAACGAGAGGCACGTATTCGATGGTTCCGCTGTAGGGATTAGTTCGTTCCTGGAAACAGGTAGTTGGGAAGCAGTTCGCTACAAGGCGGGTAAGAGTCTCTCTCGGGCTGAAATCGAGGCTATCTATAGCCTCCTCCTCATCGGCCGCTCGTTCGATCTGCTTCTTCGTCTGGCTCTCACCAGTGCCCGTGATCGACACCACAATAGATTCCTTCCTGGCGAGGGCGTCTTCGATCTCACGGATCAGAGTCGGGACCTTGAATGCGGTGATCAGATTTCGAAAGCAACGTTGATGCTCAGCCCAGAACTGATTGAGGGCGCTGCTCCTTGTGGATCTGCCGGAATTTGTTAGATCGAGAGCACGATGGATGTTACGAAAAACTTCCTGCCAGCCCTGTGCCATGTTGGCGTACATCCTTCGCTGGACGGGAGTGAGTATATGAATGACCTCACGGAACTCTACGGACAAGCCGGATTCGGGATCGGTTCCCATGCTCAAATTTCCGCACAGGTATCGGCCCATCGCCTTAAGATCGCGGCATACCATTTCCAGAGCACCAACACCACCGGATTCGATCTCTTCAGCGAACTGCTCGAACCCGAGCGGAAAGTTAGTTCCTTCCCCCCAAAGGCCAAGTCGCGACATATATGCGAGATGCCTAACCTCACCCGCCGATGTTGCGGATGAATACACTACTCTCACATCCGGGAACTTCTCCGGGTTCTGGATCTCAAGAACCGCCGCACCGGTTTGAGTCGATTTGCCGCGGTCATCCGCAAAAGCGTACTTTGCCTTATGGCCTTCATCGAAGATCACAACTCCCTCGGGCCCAAGCCATCTTGTGATCTGATCGAGCCTTTTATTGCCCCTCTTCGACCTGGCGATTAAAGAGCGATACGTGCAAAAGACGATTCCATTATCAATGTCTATCTCCTGATCGGTTGGAAAGTCGTTTATCAGCTTGATCGGAGGCGTGAGACCAAGTCTTCCGAACTCATCACAAACCGCTTCGATCAGATCGGCCTTTACTGAAAACCAAACGGAGCGTCTTCTACCCTTGAACCAGTTATCGAGCACTATGCCTGCAAGTGTTGCCGTCTTACCAGTTCCGGTTCCATCCCCAATACTTATTCCGGCTCTTGCTCCGTCCGCAAGTCGCTGCTCGTGGGCTTGCCCGGAATAAATGATCCTTTCAAGCTGCATCGCCGAAAGTTTTCCGGTCTCGGAAAGATACTTCGGAAGGCATGGCCGGTAACGTATGGGCGGCGGTTCCACATTAGCTAGGCCGGGCGGTTCAACGATCACTCCGGGATGTGTAACTCCGCCGGTAATAAATCTCGGAGAATATACTTGTATCTCCGGATCACCTTGAGTAGGTTCGAAGCTCGTGACTGCATCACTCGACGACGGCAGCACGGGCGCCGGAAATCCTTCCGAACTTCGTTCTTGGATGGTATACATTGATTTTTCTATTGATCAGAAGCGGAGATTGGACGTTAACGCTTGCTCGAAGGCGTCTTCGACTGAAAGAGCGACGATATGAGGAACGGTTTCGAGACTCGACGATGCAACGGGCTCAACTACCGACGGCTTTGTGCCAATGATGAGCGTCGTCTTGACACTAGTACCGTTGCAGGAGAATTCCTGGCCCGGCAGTTCGATCGATGCTTTGACTTGAATTCCGGGATAAAGGCTCTTCCAGAACCTGCTCCCCGCTCGAGAACTTGGGGAACCATTCTCACCCAGTATTACTGCGAACCGCCCGTCATTCCTCAACCTTCGAAGGGACGATTCGATATGGCGAAAGCCATATTGACGGCTGTTCCGTTTTATGCGTCCTCCGGTACTTGAAAATGGTGGATTGGCCATAACGACGTCCGGGATCAAATCGGAAAGTAACAGGTCATCGATGAACTCCGCATCTACCCCGTGGGGCTCAAGCTCAAGCTCTAGTACCCGGGCCAACTCTCTCCGCCTCGGATCGATCTCGTTAGTTATTACCTTGGCTCCCGCCGCCATCGCCCACACGGCGAGGCTGCCTGTTCCGCACGATGGTTCGAGAACTGTCTCGCCTCGATTGATATTCAAAAGATATGCGGCAAGGTATGCGATTTGGACGGGCGTCGAGAACTGTTGAAAGGCGATCTGTGTTTCACTTCGCCATGTCTGCGTCGGAAGTCGCTTTTGCAGAGGTCTTAGGATCGTCGAAACTGCCTTGATCGGATCGGTGGCGACCAGAAGATCCGGCCCATATTTCTCACCAATAAGTAAATTAATTGCTGTCTCGGCGATCTCGTGATAGAAATGCGGATCGACGTTCCACTCAAAGACTCCGTGGCCCTTGCAGACCTCAATGAGTTCCCTATTAGAGATAGTTCGTCCAACGTCCGCAATTTTGGCCACATGTTCGATTAGATTTCTAAGTGACGCCGAAAAGGAGGTTTGCAAGCCCATAACGCGAACTATCAGCCGCTTATTTTTGATAGAGAGAGTCCTGAAAGTTTATGACTTGCCGCTTCGAAGCACTCCGGAGTTAATCCTCTCAGCCATTCGTGAACTTCCAGGTGCTTGAGAGTTGCGTCCGAGATCAGTGCATCGTCGATACCTTTAAATCGTTTATCCCACGTGACAATTCGAACGGGATTTTCATAGGACAAGAATTGCTGTTCCCGAATTCGTAAAGAGATCAGTGTAGCCAGAGCTCTCGCAACATGCGGATTTGTGAAGCTGTCCGCATCGAACGCAATTTCAAGGTCTTTTTTCCGTGCGGCCTTAACGATCTCTTTGTGAGACGTGGCAACACCGCTGTTTCCTATTACGTATCGGTCCGGCAGGAATTTTTGAGCGGTTGCAGCCTTTAAGGCCCCCTCCGTAACCAATACAGTCCCGATCGTCTTACCTTTGAAACCCATTGCCCCTTCATGGTGTAGCGGAGTTCCCGGACCGCATCCATAGGGCCAACGAACCGAGGAAAGCCACACATACTTGCTTGTCGGATTGGGAGTATTTCTCAGCTTTTTGAGTTGGCATGCCACAATCAATCCGTTCGGATCAAGAAACGGAATCAGAGCTAGATCACTCTCATAGTCGAACTCACAGCCGAGTCGTGCAGTTCCATTTGATCCGACCCAGAACCCGGGAACGCCTATGAACGATGGGGTGATTTCATCGTCTTTCGAAAGTGATTTGACCAGTAATCGAATCAGGCGATGCCTGTCGATTGTCGTTTTTGGTAACATCCCGTAACGGCAAGGCTCATGACTCTTTTCGCCAGCTGCCCTTTCGCCGCCCAAACTCACGTCACCGGGTTCAGGCATAGGCGACAGCTGGTTAAGCTTCCTGTAGACCTTATTCCTTAGCTCGATCGTCGCAATCGGGACTGACAATGTGTTTGAGTTTTGTTTCGCCGAAACAATAAAACCCCCTGGAAACGGACGCGTTAAGTTCGAATAATAGATTCCCCAGCCTGTGACGCTAAGTCTGTCAGCGTTTCTCGCGGAACGGGCGCAAAATGAAATATTCTGATCTTTGGTAGTACTGCACCAATCTGGTTTGCCGCAAATACGGCACGGGTATTTTCTTGAAACTCGGTGGTAACCTGTCATCATCACATTCTTTTCCACTCCTTCTCCGCCGCTTTTTCATCGGTGATGAACATGGTTTGTGGTAGCAACCGATGCAGGTATTCTTGTATTGCCAAATGCATTTCATGGAATTGGTTCATCGCTGACATGCCACGGCAGGAAGTCGCAAGTGCATGTGTCCATCGTGATATTTCACCACGTGAGCCCGCCGACGGATGCCGTGCGAGTTCGTTCACCAAACGATCTTAGGTTTCGCCGTGGTGGTTTAGCGCCGACAGAGAAGCGCATGTCGCACTATTAATCGAGAAATCGCGATATTTCAAGCGTAGCGCGTTATGCGGAGGGCGGTTTCACCGGCCTTCTGAGTGGAGATTCGAATTCCGATCTGTCTCGCTAGCTTTAGGAAGTAGCCCTGAACCGACGAAACGTCCATGCACTGAACCTCGAAGTACTCTCCGACGTCCAGATTCGCGATCCTTGGATCGTAGTGGCGGGAAAAACGCGGACGTCGGCCGCGCCCGGGTTTTTCTATCCCCTCGGCTTCAAAAATCTTTTTGATGGTTTTAGTGCCCACCTGAAAAAGCTCGGCCATCTTATTGACCGTATACCTTTCTTCGACATATAGTGCACGGATCTTTTCCGGGTCGAGCGCCGGACGCAGATCCCTCCGGGTCACGCCGGCCTTGAAGATATGTCGAAAGATCAGCTTGGTTTTGCAGCCGAACCGCTCGGCTATCCTTTCGGCAGTCCAGCCGAGATCGACATAGAGATGCAGTATCTCTTTGATGTCGTATACTGGCCTAAACGGGACAGTTATCCCCTCGCTCCTTAACAGTTTCGAGACCGTGTTCCGGCTAACATGAACGGCGTACGCCGTTTCCTGTAGGGTCAATCGTTTGTTGAGATAGAGATCCTTGATCTGATCTATCACCGCATCTCGTTTTGTTTCGTCATCCAAAACGGACGCAGTCCGCAGCCGCACACCTTCGCGTTTTAGCCGGTCTTCGACGGTCCAATTTGAAACGCCCAGGTGCTTGTCGATACGTAGGCAGCTCCAGCCATCGTCCACGTACAACTTTTTTATCAATCCCACATCCGGCCGGGGCCGCCGCCGCACGATCAAAACCCCCATGCTGATTAATCGATATCGAACTCCGGCAGTACTAACCTTGAGATGTTTGGCAATGCGGGTTGGCGACCACTTCTCATCGACGTACAGACTTCTTACGGTTTCAGCGTCTATCGTCGGAGACGGCGGCGAGATCCCTAACCGCTTCAACCGCTGGCCGATGGTGTATTTAGCGACGCCGAAATGGGAGGCTATCCGATTCTGAGACCAACCCTGCTCAACATAAAGCCGCCGAACCTCCCCCAAGTCCAATTTGCGCCGGTCCGAACGTCGGTCTCCATCAGTCATCATCAAAAGATATCATAAGTGCTTACCCTCGATGTCAGTTGCCCACGGATAAGTAAGAGATGCGAACGGAAGTTTAAATGGTTTCAGGGGTGAGTGAAGTGGCGGAAACTCTCAGGCGAAATTTCTGTTATTTCTGAATGTCTCGTACTTTTTTAACTGCCGTTCTGAGATTGACGGCGCATTTTTCTTAATCACTTCTTCTAAATGATTTTGATTGATCCGCGTTCTTTCTTTCAATGCGTTGCGGGATGCTTCATTTACCAAGAAACTGATGTCACTCGCGACGTAATTGTTCGTTATTTCAGCCAAGTGATCTATATCAATATCTTTTTCGGTTGGTCTGTCTTTCATGTGAAGTTTGAACATTGCTTTACGGCCAGATAAATCCGGCGGCGGCAAGTAAATCACTTTATCCATTCTGCCAGTTCGTAAAATTGCGGGATCTATCTTCTCCGGTCGGTTCGTTGCGGCAATAATGAAGATTCCGTGCTTATGGCATTCAGTCATTTGTGCCAAAAATTCGTTCACTTCGGACGCATAACTTTGACTTAGGTCGCCCTCCCGATTCGGTAGTATTGCATCAACCTCGTCGATAAAGATGATCGACGGAGCCTTTTCTTTGGCCTCTCTGAATACCTCGGCAATCTTTTCCTGGGTGCCGTGAACATAAATGCTGGCAAGATCTGAGGGAATTATCTGGACGTAGTTATAGCTGATCTCTTCGGCGAACTTCTGAGCAATGAACGTCTTTCCACATCCCGGCGGCCCATAAAGGAGCATGCCGTTAGGAATGGAAACTTTGTACTGCTCATACAGAAGCTTATCGCTGAGCGGAAGGATGATGTCTTGGTAGAGGGTTTCTTTTAACTCCTCCATACCTGCGATCTCATCAAAACCCTTTCCGGGATTCATAACTTTGTAACTTGTTGATATTGATTCTGATTTATCCGGTAGATTGTCCTTGGGCAGGTCTTGGGTCACCTGCTTCGGTTCAGTTTCGGTATTATTGCGTTCGTTCAATGCGCGTAGAAATTCGTTGGCAGTTTTATAGCGCGATTCAATATCCTTTGAAAGTGATTTGAGAATAACGTAATCCAAATAAGGGTCACATCCATCGTTGTGTACAGATGGTTTTACAATCTCCTTTTTTCTTGCCGAAATGACCGCGGTTGTAATCTTTTCAGTATCGTCGTCCGTATTTGCAAAATCATATTCCCAAGGAAGTGCGCCCGTAATCATCTGATAAAGAACTATTCCGGCAGAGAATATATCGCTCGTCGGCAGATAGGTTCCCCAAAAACACTCAGGTGCGAAGTAAGGATAACGACCCGCAGCCCCCGGCAAACTTGAAAGTTGGTCGATTGATTGTGCTAGGCCAAAATCGGAAAGTAATGCAACTGGTTTTTCCTGTTCGTATGACAAAAGAACGTTGTCTGGGTTGATGTCTCGGTGGACAATCGGGTGCCGTTGCTCCTGAACGAATTTCAACCCAGATAGCAAATCATTTTGAATCGACAAAGCCACGGGAATTGGAAGTTGGATCTTTCTTGCTAGGAATTGGGTAAGTGTTTCGCCTGAAACGAAACCCATTGTGAGGAAAAAGTAAGTGTTTTCATCTCGAACAAATGAATTCGTTTCAAAGACCCTAACGATATTCGGATGCGTCAGTTTTGATAAGAGTTTTGCTTCTTTGGTAACGCTGGCCAGATCGGTTTCGTTTACATATTTCTCTTTGAAGACCTTTAGAACCTGAATACCTAAATATTTATGCTTGACACGATAGACCTCGCCAAATGCACCTTCACCTATGAAAAACTGAACTTCATAGGTGTCGTTAATGGTTTCGCCTTTTGAAAGGATTCCTTTGCGGGCAGATGTCATTCTAGATCTAATTCCACTTCTATTTCGTTAAATATTCGTCATCGATTTCCGTCAGTTTTTCTCTTTCCGGTTCTGGTAACAGTTTCCATATCTGTTGGATCAGTGGCCGAAGTTTTTCCTTAGTGGGATTGTTTGAAATAGCAATTTCCTTAGCTTGATTTATCAGTTTCCTAGCCTGACTAGGATTCATCCAATTTATCGTTTCAAAATTATCATCATAGTGTTGGATGAAACCAATTTCAAAAGCAACGCCAAACCCTGTATCAGATAGATGGAATGCCAGAGCGTCCACCTGACTGATTAGTTCTTTGACCGCTCTGAGATTTGTTGCTTGAATTGCTTCATCAGCGAGTTTTTCATACTTTTTAACATCATTAGCTGTTTGGTCATTTCCAAATTGTTCGTTTCTCACTCTCAACAGATTAAGCGATTCGAGTAACTCTGCTTCTGCTTTGGGAAACTGATCCTCATCCACCATCTCATCCAGTTCCTTGGCTGCATCCCGCAATCTCTCTTTTACCTTTTTCTTGGTTTCCGCATCTGCCCTGCCATTTTCTAATATTTCTGAGAGTTCCTGTAATTCGGACCGGAGAGCAGTTGCTTCTTTGCGGTCAATCGAATCCGACTCATTCTCCAACTTGGACAGCAGAGCGGTTGACGCAACGAGCTCATGTTCCAACTCATCGGCGTCAAATTCCGGTTGATCTTTCCTTTCAAGTTTTTCTTCATATGTTTCGTCTATATCCGGGAAAAAGGCAATAAATCGAATGCTTCGGGAACTGTCTACTTCCAGGATAATCTGGACCTCACTACCTTTAGGCAAGAATTTTGGAAGATTTTCACCGGTGATTACCACAGTGCCGGCAGGCCAATTTCGAATCTCTCGCGTATTCGGTTCGCCCTCAAAGATCGGAACTCGGATGATGTCGCTCGAATTACCAGGTCTGATGTCCTTCTGGGTTCGATAGGTCCCTTTTCCTTTAACAGGTAAGGACAGGTTCTTGTTCAATCCTTCGAGTCCATCTAACAGCGGCACCAAACTGTCATTTTTGAACGCTGAAATGCATAGATCGAAGGGGAGTATCGCCTCCGGTGGTTTGAATCCTTGGACTATTTGAAAGCGAGACGGCTCACACGGCAGGCGATTACCGACTTCATCGAACAGGGATATTTCAAAACTATTGGGTTTCCCGTCTTTCAAGCTCACCTCGACAACCTCGGCTCCGCCAACAATTTCAACCCTTCCGCTTGTCCAATCTTGATCATCTCTGCTAATCTCCAAGAACAATTTGTCTGGAATGTCACCCTCGGTTTGGTCTCGGTCGATCTTTATTCCGAGATTTTCTTCAGCTTCAACGGTGTGGGCAGGATATTTAAGAACTAACTGAATATTTTTTTCTTTATCTCGATCTTGTAGCCCAACCGGAACATCTTTACCGGACGCAAAAATGGCAGCTCCAACAGCAACTGCGGTCATCGGATCGATGCTCGTATCGATCTTCGTCTCGAATTGCTCGCTGAGCATTTTTCGAAGAGTTTGAGAGAGAGTCGGCCCGCCAACTAGCAAGACCATTTCCAGATCCTTAGCCTTTAGATGGTTCTTTTTTAGGAGCTTATTTGTTAAATCAATCGCGCGTTGATAGATCGGGGCGACGGCATCTTCAAATTGCGGCAAAGTCATTTTGAGTTCAACCTCTATTGCATTGCCGTCTTCATCTTCGCCGAGAGGTTTTTCACTGAAAATTTCCACTGAGGACTTCGAGGGCGGGGAAATTGCTATCTTTGCCTCTTCGGCCATTAATTTCAGAGCTTCCCACAGTCTACGCTTGCCGTAATCATCTTTTAGAATTTTCTTGATATTGTAGTTCTCAGCAATATGGGTAATTATGATCTTTTCAACTACAGCAGCATCAACATCTTTGCCGCCAAGTTGTGGGTCGCCGCCTGTATCGACGACCTTCATGATCCCTTCTTCCACTTTCATCAACGCCACATCAAATGTTCCACCGCCAAAATCAAAAACCAACCAATGACCATTAACACTTTTACCGGTAACCCCGTATGCAATCGAAGCGGCTATTGGTTCCTGAAGCAATTCACAGTATTTGAATCCCGCCAGTTCAGCTGCGGCTTGAGTCGCATCGATCTGATTGTTTCTAAAGCGAGCGGGCACCGTAATGACAACTGAAGAGATCTCCTCATCGCGTACAATTGCTTTCAATGCCATAAGTACTTCGGCAGAGAGTTCATCTGAATTGAAAGATCGACCGGCACTTGCACTTTCATATACCGTATCCGTCCCCATCGTTCGCTTAAATTCACGAAACGTATTAAATTTGTGTTTATTGTTACCTGTCTGAGAGGAGTCCCTGAATGCCTCAAGTTGCTCGCCAGTATATAAGCCGAACGCCTTATCACCAACAAATATTGTCCCCATGCGAAAGCTGACGCACGAAGGGGTTGTATCTTTTTGAAGCGCGTCGCTCTTAAATATCTTGACCTTACCGTTTTCCATTCTTGCGATTGCAGAATTTGTGGTTCCCAAGTCGATACCGTAATCAATTTTTGTTCGTCCCATATTTCTATTTTCGATACTAATAGGATTTTCCGACTTCAATCTTTGCTTGCTGAATCATTTTACCGTGATACATAATCTGTGGCCGTAAGACGTCAACGATAATCTCTTCCCCTTTCGGCAAAATTGGATCCTCGACAAATCTTGCTTCAACATTCATGCCCGGATCAAATTTCTTGCCCATCAATTCCTCGATCTCGTACCCATTTTCGTTGAACTCCTCTTCTAATCGGGTCAAGGAATTTCGCAGTGCACCGAGTCCGTTAATATCCTGCGGCATGTTTTCAATTCGTTTTCTCATTCGGTGAATTTCATCGCCGACCTTAATAGGGAGCTTATGATTTATTTCCACTTCTGACGTTCCGCTGGACAATCTCTTTTCCTTCAGCAGAGCGAGTTGAGCTTCGGCAAATTCCGTGTCGTGCTTGTTAGCCCCGATCTGTAATTTTTCCAAGGCCTCTTTTGTTACCGCTATCTTAGAATCAAAATCCTGCGTGTTAGACGAGAGTCTCATTCTAAACAGAACAAACGATATAACGCCTAACAAGCTAAGTGTGAGAATAATGATCGCCCAATAAAGCGTTCGTTTTGAAATCGTTTGGTCGATCTCCTCAAGTCTGTTCTGAGTATTCTTATTCTCTGACGAAATCTCGGAAATAGTAACATTTGTTGAATCTGCCAGTTTCTTAATATTGGCCTGAGATTCGGCAAGTTGGTCTGACAAGCTATCGATCAGTTTCTTCTGTGCGGAAACCGTCCGTTGAAATTCAACATTGGAATCTCTTAGCGAATTTACCGTGTTCGAAATACGCGAAATCTCGGACCGGAATTCGGATTGTTTAACCGAGCTACTTTGGGCGTACGACCCAAGACTCCCGCCATGAAGTAGAATTGCTAGAATTAAAATATGTTTCATCGTCGATGTCCTATTAATAATTCATTTTTTTATCAAGCTGACGGTTTAGAAAGGGTCCAGCCTTTCTTAAGTCGCTCCTGAATCGTTGGGTATTGCGTGGCCGTATTTAAATTCTCAATACCATTCGTATCGATAGGCGTAATTAATCTCTTCGCTAGGAGCCATCCAACAAGTCCAGCAACGGTAGCGCCGATTAGACCGCCAACTAACATAAGTTGTTCAGAAATGATTAATCCGCCAGCCAGAAAACCGATAACCAAACTCCCAATGACAATGCCAGTGATTATTGTCGAATATTGTTTTTGCCGCGTGTGGATGCCGGCACAGTCCTTGCAACGCGGAACGTCCACGTCGCCATATGAAAACTCAACTCCTCGTTTCGCATTCGAGAATAGTTCCGCGGCCTGGTAACTTCTGTTTGTTACCAGATACATCGTCTTAGACACGGATGATGCTTTATCAGGCTCATCTTCGCCACAGAAAAAACATACTCTATAAACCTTAGTTTTAATCCATTCATTGCACGAGTCCAAATTTTCTTTAGCCCATTTCTTCGTCTGCGCTGTACCTGCGATAGCAAAACCAAATTGATAGAGAGCCAATCCTTCCTCGTCGTTCTTCGTTGTATTAAAGAAATGTATAGCACATTGAATTGACTCCCTAGCCAAGAGATCCGCAATCTCCTTATATTCTGGATTACTATCTCCGAGGGTCTTTCGTAATTTCGCTAGGTCTGCCTTCGTAGAGTCAGCCAAAGACTTACCACAATCAATTGCTTTTAAGGGGGCAAGATCCCTTTCGCGTCGCGTTCGCTCAAGGGCTGTATAAATATTCGATTTAGGCGTTGATACTTTTATCCAATGTTCACACGAATCGAAGTTCTCCTTTGCCCGTTCCTTCGTTCCTACCGAGACGGCTGTGGCAAGTCCGAATTCATATAACGGAAGACAGGGTTCATCGTTCTTGGTTGTATTAAAATAATCAATACCACATTGAACCACTTCATTCGCGACCTTGTCGGCGGTGACTTGAAATTCAAAGTCATTGTCACCCAAGATTTCTCTCAAGTAATCAATATTCGCAGATACGTTTCCTATGAGTTCCTTCCCAATCTCTACCGCACTGCTCGGGACGGCTCGGCGCTCATTCTGAGCTTTTTCTAGAAATTTGTTTACAGTCTGAATTGTTTGGCCGACAAATTTATTTTTGACCAGATTTCCCATACCATTTGGAAATTCCGTAAATGCCTTGATGAATGAATTGGAAGTAACACCATATGTTTTATCCAATGTTGGTTTCAACGAATCAACCAGTGTCGTCAGGTAGAAAGTAAGTGTCTTTTTCGGATCATAGGAAAACCGGTCACCGGCAACCAGCTTTGAATGAGCTGCGACTTGGTCAAATGTAAAGAATTTATTCGCCAAAATCGCTGCCTTGTCGAAAACGTGCGACTTCAGAATTCCGTGCTCGACAGCTTGGCTTAGAAACAAGTTAGATAAATTCTTCACGCAACTTAAGTTCCTGTTTGTTACAATAACTCCACGGCCATAACGATCATCTTGCTTCAATTTAGCGAAGTGAAGGTTACGAAAAACGATTGTTTGTTTACCACTAACCTTAAAGCCAAACTTGGAACCAAAAAGCGGTTCGCTGATTGTAAAACCCGCGAGAGCACCGTTGATGTAAAAGCTGAACGTGTCTTTGATTTTTTTGATTTGAAGGTGGTTGGGGTCGAGTTCCTCGATGACGTCAAATTGCTTCCACGGAAGTAATTCCATGTAATTCCATTTCACCGTTTTTCCGAAACGAAAATATCCATTTCCCGAAATCTCGAATGAGAAATAGCTGTCGTTCTCTCGCCCGAAAATAATCCCAAATCCATTGTTGTCAACACCGCCCATCCATTCAGCTTCACATTCAATAGACCAATTTTCTGTTTCGTCGCCAAACTCGGCATGAACTACCGGAATTGATGAACTCGTCTCTATCTTTCGCTCAATTATGTATTCCCCACCTTGTTTGCCTAGGGAATGGTCATCATCGTCTTGGTTGGACCATCCATTGGATTCTCGAATTAGATCGGAAATAAACGGGACCGATCTATAAACCTTTTCATGTCTGGTAAAAACCGCCTTTTCCCATATCTCAATGGCCTTATCAACTTTTCCATCGCTCAACAAGTCCAAAGCAAGTTCATCGACGCTATTGTTCCGCCAAAACCAAAAAAGCGAATGAAGGAATTTCTGCTCGTCGATCTGTATTTTCTTTTTTGCGTCCGCGATAACCTCGGGGCTTCTTTCGACCGAAGGCAAAAAAGAAAAATCGGTCTCTAAAGAAATTGCCTTACCCATTTCAGCATACGTTTCCAGCGTATTAATCTGTTTTTCAAACTCACGAGCGCCCGCCGTTATCGGCAAGCCGAGAATTCGGAATGGGTTGTTTTCAATTTCTTTCATGCCCAAACAATAAATCTATTCTTTTAAGCGTTTGAACTCATTCTAAATGTGGCGACTATTGATATCAATGTGAAAGAAGTTAATCCAAAAGCATAAAAAAAAGCAGGTACGCGCCTGCTATAGTCATTGTGATCAGAACGATCTGAATTCCACATCTACCTTGTCGAAGCTATTCGTTTAATACAATAGTTGTTGGTCAGCCGTTTACTCTCTAAATCATCACAAGAAAGATATCGGGATTCCTCCTCGTGTCCGATCTATTCTTGAAAGGTGGATTTGTTGGACTTAAAGTCTATGACTCTGTTTGATACACCTTTGATGTGATGCCATGGTTATAAAGGCAGACGTACAATCGATCTTGGAGCGTGCCAAGCGTTGGGCAGAAATCGATTTGGACTACGGAGCTTGGTTTCGGTTTGAAAATCAGATAGGACTTGCGACACAAGGTGAATACTGCGGAATCCGACATGCCTATCGCTCGGGAATTGGAGAAGTCCTAACAAATCTTAGCAAGGCATTAGACGGTCCTTCATCCGGCCCAGGTCCCATCAAACACATGTTAGAATTCTAATATGTATGCGACCAAACCTTCCAGATGTTTTTCGGAATATCGGCGAATTGAGTTACCAAACTTGACGAAATTGATGGGCACAACGACGGGCTTTTAGGAATATTCAAATGGCACGACTTTACTCAATCGAAATCGAGCACTTCCGAGGAATTCGAAAGCTCTCTCATACGTTCGGTAAAGAGAGCCTTTATTGCTTTATCGGCCGAGGTGACTCGGGCAAGTCAACCATTCTTGACGCGATTTATTATGTACTTTCTCCGGTTTGGAACGAATCATTCAATGACGGAGATTTTTATAATTGTGACCACTCCCAGAGCATTCGAATTCGAGCTACGCTAGTTGATATTCCTACTGAATTTGCTAGTGACCGAAGATTCTACGAGTATCTTAAATCATATGATCCGGCAGAACATACAGTTTCGGAGGCAATCGATGAGGATATCCCTGAGGATCAAGTCCGGGAACATGCTCTAACCGTCCAACTGTACGTGACGAAAGATCTAGAACCAGACTGGCAGGTCATCTGTGATCGCCATGAGGAAGGCAAACCCATTTCACACACTGACCGCAAGAAGCTTAATGTATTTGTGGTTTCCGATTCAGTGGATCGACATTTTCAATGGACCAAGTGGAATCCACTTCATCATTTGTATGCGAAGTCCCAGGTGGAAGAGGTAGATGATGATAACGTTGTTCTTGAGATTCTCCGCAACGCGAAGCAGTCCTTTGACTTAAATCCATTTGATAAGTTCGCAGAAACGACCAATAAAGTTATCGAACTTGCAAAAATGTTCGGCATGGAATTGCCTAACACCAAAACAACAATAGATTTTCGCGATATTGTGGTGAAGGACGGGCGCTTTTCACTTCATGATGACAATTTGCCCTTTCGCTTGAAAGGACGGGGCTCAAAACGTCTGATTTCAATGGCCATTCAGTCGGCTCTTTGCAAAGATGGTGGCATCATGTTGATCGACGAGTTCGAACAGGGTCTTGAATCTTTTCGAGTCAAGCATGCAGTTGCGACTCTCAATCGTGATTCGCGAGCGCAAGTTTTTCTCACCACCCATTCAAACCATGTCCTAGAAGAACTTGGAGCAACGTCCCTACTGTTGATGAAGAAGGACGCTGATGACTTGATAACTTTTTCTTCCGACTGTAACGGTTTGATTCGCTCGAATCCTCAGGTTTTCTTTCATGAAAGGGTTTTGGTTTGCGAGGGCAAAACTGAGATTGGCATTAGTCGAGCGATTGATACTTGGCTGAGACAAAATAAAGGGTCCTCACTAGCGTTACGTGAAATCGGAATAGCTTTTGGCGGAGGAAACGAACTCGTACGCCACTGCAGAGCCTTAGCGACTGGAAAATTCGACACGTTGCTATTTTGCGATTCTGATGAAAAGGTGACCAACGAGAAAAAGGAAGAATTGAAAGGAATTGGGATTGTAATTGCTGATTTCGACCCGGGTGAGTCGATTGAGAACGCAGCAGTTGAAGCTCTCAATGATGACGGGTTGAGGAAATTCTTAAATCTTGCAAGCAGCCTAAAAGCAGAGAGTGAAGGAATCCCTCTGACCGATGCAAGGAGCCACTTATGGCAGTCGGTGACATCAAAGCTTAAAGCCGACGGACTGGACCCCGAAAACATTCCATTTGGATCACCTCAATGTAGGGCTGCGATAGCTTCAAGAGCGAAAACAAAAAAGTGGTTTAAGACAATAGAGGGAGGGGAGGCTCTTGGAGATTTGCTACTCGAGCGGGTTGAACTGGAAGGGGATTCGTCGATTTCACGAGTTCTGAGTAATTTGATTCAATGGACTGAGAAGAACAATGGATGAGCTCAGATTTCTTTCCGCTGAAAAAGCCTTGCTGTTTGCTCCAGCAGGCTTCGGAAAAACTCACTTTATATCAAATGCCGTTAAACAGCTAAATTCAAAACAGCTGATTCTCACGCATACGCACGCCGGAGTTGCTTCAATAAAGCAGAAATTATCTTCCAATGGCGTCGCCAAGGAACTTTATCAGGTCGAGACGATTTCAAGTTTTGCCCAGCGTTTTACGCTGGCATACTACGTCGGAGACGATCTACCTGAGCAACAGGCCAAAGGATATTTCCCTTTCGTAATTGGAAAAGCGACCGAGTTGTTTGATAGGGCGCTTGTTGCAAAAGTGATTACTAATACATACACGGGATTATTCGTTGATGAGTATCAAGACTGTACAAAATCGCAACACTCTTTTGTCTGCAAATTATCAGAATTATTACCGACCAGGCTACTCGGAGATTATTTGCAAGGAATCTTTGACTTCAACGGCGAATCATTAGTGGATTTGCAATGTCAAGACCAAATGGCAGGTTACATTGACACAGTCGAAGTGTTAAATGAAACTCCATGGCGGTGGCAAAATGCCGGACGCAATGATCTTGGAGAAGCAATAATGACTATCCGAACTAAACTCGAGGCTCGGGAGGCCATTGACTTAAGCTCTTTTCCAGCTATCGAAAATGTTATCTGTGACGAAAGTGATTTGCGAGATTGGCAATCCCTATACGGAAAAAAGATCAAGGAATTGTCGCGTGCGACCAATCTCTTACTTATACATCCTAGGTCAGACTCTCCAAACTTCCGGCTTACGGTGACAAAAGCATACCTAAACGCCTTCTATATGCTGGAGGCTATAGACGACTCAGGTTTCTACACCTTAGCAAGGCAGTTAGATACTGCAACGCCCGGCAACTATGTTGATGTTGTAGAGCAAGTAATGCGACAAGTGGTTAACAGATCTGAGCTTCCAAACTGGATTTCCAAGGGTGGATTAGTAAAGAAAAAAGTCGAAAAGCTAGCCCCATGGCAACGAGAGAGATATGAAAACCTTTTGTTGGCAAGCTCGGAATATGTCGCCAAACCTTCAGTAGAATCTTTGAGGCTTTTTGTTTTTTCCGTGCGCCGGCTTCCCCAAATTATGTGCTATCGAGGTGAATTCTATACGTCAATTCTTCAAGCGATGTCCGAGGCTTATCACGAAGGCACTACAATTGAAGAAGCCATGATTATCAACAGAAATCGTATACGAAGACTAGGACGTCGGTTGGTTGGCCGATGTATTGGAACGACGCTGTTAACGAAAGGGCTTGAGTTCGACACCGTTGGTATCTTAAACGCTCAAACATTTACTTGTCCTAAGCACTTTTACGTCGCAATCAGCCGAGCTTCCAGACGTTTGGTAATCTTCTCAAATTCTAGGATTCTCAATCCCTACTCCGACTAATGATCATAAAATGCTGAAGCCGAAACAACTTCTGTTGGCAATAAAGTAAATGATGTTTATTCTGAATGGACTAATTCTCAAAAGCTGGTAATTCCTTTATGGCGGTCGTCTCCTTTGGGAGAGTCGTCGGTCTCGTGGACGGTCGCGTAAACCACGACGCCTTTTTCGATGGCTCCTGCTAAACGTCGGAGCCAATGTCGTAGAGTTGGCTCTCGCGGAACTCTGAAATGCAGCCTGTGGCTTCGCCGATCGATAAAACAAAGCGGCCCGGAACCGAACGATTCCTCAAACACCATTAGAACCAGCTAAGAGTAAATTCGGCACTTACACGAACGAAGCCTCCGAATTTCGAACTTCTCTATCACATACTACCTTGGGAAGGGTTTCGTATCGGAATTCTTGGCCTTTTCAACGAGTCGGTTCTTTAGTATTTTGGTTTCATCTCTTCCAGCCTACGATCCATATCCCTAAAGAATCCGGAAACGACGTGGGAAACCATTCGCAGACGTGCAGCCTCCATCGCGGCGGATTGGTTTATTGACGCCGCATCAATCCGGCCTTCGAAATTCAGTTGGTTGGAAACCTTTTCCATCTGAGCTGATCGACGAACTCCCGAAAGCTGAATATCGGCACCTTGTCGACTGCTTGATGAGGCGATCGAACTGCCGGTATTGAAAGCCTGTTTGTTTTGGGTGGCCTGTGTCTCGATAGCACGGTTGATCTCGCCTTGATAAGTGTTACTGGCTTCGACCTTCTTGTCAGCGACAATATCCGTGTTGTTATTTTGAAGAGCGACGGTACTGCGTGTTGTAGAATCCATCTGCTTGTTAACTTCCTGAATTGGGTGCTTCCCTCTTGACCAGTCGAAGAGTTCCTGCCCGGTTCGAATTGGAACCGAAGTCCCGGCGATCGATGTACCGCCGGGCGTAAATTCATAGGTCTTCATACCGAACCGTTCCATGTTGCCCTGGCCTCGCAGCTCGACCTCCTTTTTACCGTCGAACGTTCGAGATTCCCGCGTGCCAAGAGCTTCCGCTCTTGTGCCGGTTATCTCTCGGTTTGTGGCTGCCTGACTGCTGGTTAGACCGTAATTCTTCGTGGCTTCCGCCAGAAGCGATTGAGTGACCTGATTGGCGCGGATCTGGCCGAGACTGGACGTGAGACCGCCTTCAACGCCGGCGACCGATGAGGTCAATCTTGCTTCGGTTGACTGATTTGCGGCCTCGAGCGATTTTTTCGCCGATGTCTGTTCTGCATTGTAAATGCCCTGGATCTGAGTGTTTTCGGCTTGCCGGTTAATTGCCGCTCCGGCGACGAGTCCATAGGTTTCAAGTGCTGTTCCTATACTCGAAAGCATCCATCCCATCGAAACTTGCGAAACGCCTTCATAAACCTGCCCGCGAAGGACCCGGTAGCTAAGCCATGGAACGAGAATGAAGCAAAGGCTAGAGACAAAAAACAAGGATGTAACGATGAGAGCACTCGATGCTGGATCGTAGGCACCGTTCGTTATGATCTTCGCGGTCGCGGGATCGAGCGAAAACGAACTTTCACCGTTATATATTGAGAGTGCGAGTACTCCGAGGCCGTAACAAATGTAGAGAGTCACTTCCTTCACTATCGGAAAGGCCAATGCAAAAGTCGCAACGCCCCAGCAGAACGGATAAAACATTTGGGCGGCGAATTTCTCGTCAAAGCCGAAAGCGGCTAAGACGGGAGCAGCGAGTTTCAACCCGATCAGGATAAAGAGTCCTGCGATAGCCAGAAAAAGTCCGCCGAACTTAATAATGTTCTGTCCGATCACCATAAACGTGAACAATTTGGGAAGACTCCATCCCAGGACATTTAGTTCACCGGTTATGTCTTTTACCGATGATTCCTTATCCATGATGATCCCTACAAGTCCAGGTTCACCGTTTGGAAGATGCTCGGCAAGGAGTTCATTTGGATCTTCGACCGCAAAATTTGCCTTCACATATTGTTTCATCTTGTCGTCGAACTCAGTCACGAATGAACTGTTATAAGCCCTGATCGGCCGTGCAAAGAATTTTCCGGTGATCGTCAGGCCGTCGATGATGAACGGGCTCGCCCCTATCAACACCATGAAAATGACCGAGCGGACCGCCCAGGCGACAAGCTGTTCCGGTCCGATTCCGCGGTTGTCGTGAAACCGGCGTATAAACGCGAGTATCAATACAAAACTCGCTATGATCCACGCGAGAAAGGTCAGGATCGGCATCAAAGGCTTTACGATCGCGTTGAGGACGGACTGGAAAAGCCACTCCTGACCTGTCCGCATGAGGTTCTTGATCTGCTCGCTAAAGCTGGGGGCGGCAGGCTTTGGTGGGATCACCGGACCAGGCGCGGGTGTCGAGACGGGGCTTGCGGGATACTGGTTCTCGAATTCGCTAAGAATAGGCGCCGGGCTTCCGTCAAGCGGCGGCATGAACGGTGAGTCCGGGTTGACAGTCATTATCAGATCGTTTGCCGTCACAGGCTGCCCGTTCATCGTGCCTATCGGGGTCTGTCCCTCGACACGCGGCGGGCGATGAGGGTGCGGCCGGGTTTGTCCGGCCGCTGGCGTGGCGACGAGGCAGGGGGAGATGGAGACTGCAAAAACGAATAGAGCTGACGCTAAGGCGTGGCGAAAAGGGTTCACGTTTCTCATGGTTTTAGTTGGTTGGGTTTGTTAGATCTGTTACTTACGGAAGCGGGCTGTCATAGACGTCCTCATTCCAAACTTCGTAGCGTTCGAGTTCACGCAGGAAATCATCCGACGCGTGAGTGATGCCAGTCATCATTTCGGTACTGCGGCGGATATCTTTCCCGAATTCGGTCATCTGTTCGACCTTGAGGCCGTAGGTCACGAATTTGGCCTGGATCTTTGCTTCGAGCTCGCGGAGTTGGCCTTCGACGGTTGAAATGCGCTGATTCACTGCCAGCATCTGATTGATCAGCGACTCAACGCCGTCGCGGTCCGCAGCAGGATTTGCTTCGATAGCTCGGGTCTCATCGGCGATCTTTTCGCGTTCCTCATAGAGCTTCGCCAGATCGAGCAGTATGTTTTCTCGATCAAAAAGCATCCGTTCGAGTTCGGAGTCAAGCTTGGCAAGGCGTTCAAGATTGGCCATTTGGGCGTCGGCGCTTCGGCCGATTGAATGCCGCAGAAAATCGTCCAGGTCGCGTTTGTCTGCGTCCATATCGAAGATGCCGCTTTTTATGCGCCTTGCGATAGTCACGACCGATTGGATCTGACTTGTGATGGTCGTTTCGATGCGCTTCTTTAGCTCAAATATCCCCCGGATCAAATGGCCGAGAGTTGCATAGGTTGTGATCAACTGCTTATGCCGCATTATTTGTTCGTCGACCTTGTCGAGAATGCCGCGAAGATTCGTGACGCTCTCGACCATCTTTTCGTACTGCTTGACCGCATTGTCATAGATCTGGACATAGTGGTTGATGGTTTCGACCCACCTATTTGCTTCTTCAATCCTTTTTTCGACCTGGAGGAAATATTGCGAGGGATCGAAAACGGTCCACTGCGCCTGTGCCGGGCGTACATCAATCCCGATCAAAACGGAAGAAAGTATCAGGCCGAAAACGATCTGTCTTACAGTTGCGTGATTCCTCATGATGCTGCTACCTCCAAACCGTTCAATTCATTAAGATCGCGAGGAGAGATTTCCGTGAGCCCCACAGCCGTCAATCCGCTCGGGTACTTTGAAGCAAGCCACGACACAACGATCTCCGGCGGAAGATCTGGCCGGATATTCTCGACAAGCCGACGTGCGTTCGATTCGTTGGTATCGTTCGTATTCGCCCATAACATGGCAGGGGAAAGACGAATTTCCGCCATTTGAACGATCTTGTCCGAGCCGCTGCCGATCACGAAAACCCACTGCGTGTATCTGCCATACTGATTTCTGATCGCTCGAATAGCGGCAATGGTTTCCGGTGCGAGTTCGCAATCGGATGCAAGACGATCAAATTGGCCGATCTGCTTGCCGATCATCTTTACCCCCGAATTCTTAACAAGGTCTATACCGATCTCATTCGGGCGCTCTGTGGTTCCCGTAAAGTGCTCGTATGCCTGCGAGAAAAGTACAGTTACGAGACCTTCTTTGCGGCCCGTAACGGTCGCTTCGGCGATAAGTTCCTGGATCGCAGGAAAATGGCGGTTGATCTCACGCATTTCATCGCACAGAAAAAGTATCGGGGTCTTCTGTCTCCGCTCATCTTCCTCGCCGATCTCCTGCATGATCTGAGCGCTGATCCTGAAGCCTACGCTCTCGCGGATCTTTTCATCGAGACTGCTTATTCCCGACAGTTCGAAAACGTCGAACATTGACGGGACATCATAGTCGGGATGCGTCGGCGAGTTTAGCCACGGGTCTTTGCGATGGACATTTAGCTTGAGGTAGAGTTCGCTAGCCCGGTCTTTTTGCGCGGGTTCCCAGTGATAGGATTTAAGGACATCAAGGAAATGACCTAAGGTTGGCTGGAATTTCGGCCTGCCGTTCCCGTTGCGGGCACGGGCCATCTTATAGACCTCGTCAATAACAGTACCCGCAATAGCACTTGTGATAGCATCGGTTTTCGGTGTTCTGCTTAAGATTAGGATGTCCGTGAGCACCATCGAAAGCTGCCGCTTTGTCGGACCGTTACCTTTCTCGATCCCGGGATAATTCCAGATGTTGATGGGTTTGGGGTCGGCTTCATTGAACTCAATATGCCGGCCACCAAAAAGACGACAGATGGGCTTAAATGAATACCGGTAGTCCATGACGCGAACCTTTACATGGCCGCGATGCGCACGAATATCGGTTATCAGCATGGAGGCGAGGAAGGACTTTCCTTCACCAGACGCCGCAGTGACTATGACCGTCGGAGATTTGATAAGTGCCCGGTCGTAGAGATCGAGGCCGAACATCTGTCCGTTAGGGGTGGTAAAGATGCTGTGAGGACGCTTACTTCCGCGCCAGCTTGTCTCCGTTGGAATGAACGCTATGACAGAGTCGGCGGTTTCAGTGAGTTCCTGGCCCGTGAGTTTTGCCGAGAGTTCCCCGGCCAGCATCCGCGGATAGATCGCCCGCTGCCTTACTGCGTCTTCGCGTATTGCATCAGCCCCGATCTTCTTTCGGACCACCGACACAACCGCATCGCACCGGTCGTCGAGTACCTCTAACTGCCTCCTGGTTTCTTTCACGCCTTTTGAACGGCCCGCAAAAACAATGACATTCAGCCGTAAGTTGCAGATCTCCTCGTTGTCGCCTTCAACCTGTTCGAGAAGATTCTCAAGATCGGACTTGATCACGATCGCGTCCTTCTTGAGATTCCTAAACCCGAGCCAGGTGTTGCGGCTGCCATCGATGCGGTCGATCCGTTTCTGCAGGTCTTTTTTTGCTGCCTGCTTGTCGGTTGCCATAAGATCCACGACGATCTCATGCGGAAAGCTCAGAGCCCGGCTGGCCGTGATATAACGCATAATATCGGCGGTCACAAACCCGTTTGGCAGTGTTTTCAGGCTGACAAGGCTAGCCGGTGTGCCGTTATGCCGGACATACTGCTCACGTGTGGTTTCGACATTTGTACTGCATAAGTATCGCCTCAGATCGACAACGGCCGAACCGGTCAAAGCCGGAAATGAATAGTGTTCCCGGCGGTGACTGGTAAAGAGTGTTTCGAAGGTCTCTTTACGCGTCATCTCCCGAAGCTGCAGAGCGCGCGGGAAATTAGCTTCAAAGGATTGGAATACTCGCGACGCTTTGAGTCTGCACGCGGCCTCACTTTGAATTTCTCTCTCCACCATCAATTCACTTTCGCGATTTCTTATGCTTATTAACGGGAAACGGCAAAGTCGTGCGAGGCCGTTTTCTTTTACATCCCTGACAAGCGAAGGCAGTAAGGAAGAAAGCGTCCCCTTATCGCCCCCATCTCTGACCGGAACTCGTATCCAAACCGTTGCTGTCTGACGCATGACCTCACCTGACCTGATCGCTTCTTCATGAAGCGAAAGATTGGTCGCCTGCAGAACTCCCGCCACCGGATCGGAGCCCTCTTCGGCCCGCGATAGCAGATGATCGCGTAGGACCTCTCCCGAATCCAGTGAATTCAGAAAACGAAACTGAATGACCGTATTCTTCGGCTTGTCGAACTTCAGGATCGTTTTCAATTCCTCGACCCGCTGCTCCGTTACGTTTCCATCGATGTAAAGACTATTTGATGGCTCAAAGATATAGGCTTTGCCGTAGCTGCCGTCTTTGTAACGGATCATATTTCCGTCGAGCCCGGCTATCTCGGTCGGCAAGAGCCGGCCAACGATCGCATGGGTAGAATCGATTGTGTCCGGCAAAGGAACGTCCCTCGGCAACGAACTCAGCTTCTTGAAAGCCGGAATGATCCGGATTCCAGCCGCGAGTCCCACGCCTATCGAGAATAGTCCGGCAAAGAACGAAAGGGCGATCTGCGTAAATGAAAGGTTTGCTGTGTCCATATCTATTTCCTTGTTTGTTTTCTCCAAACGGTGGGCTCGACTTCACCTTGCAGCGGCGGCCGGAAATCCGCCCACCTATCGATCTCGGCGTCGAATTTCTGCGAAAGCCAAAGCGGAGGTTTGCTCAGGCGCAGGTAGTTAAAGACCCCAAGCAGGACTAGAAAAACGAGCAGTCCGAGCGGAAAACCTAATGGTACGTACCCGGCCCAAAGTCCCAGCAGAAAGGGCACCAGGTACGCTACCGCCGTAGGGATCAGAATGAACTTCCAGTCGGTCGAATAAACCCCAAACCGTTTTAGGCCGCGAAAAACGTTGGGGCGAGTTGGGCGTCTTCTCATCGGGCTACCTCCTAAAAATTCGTGTCAACGCCGACCGCATGTCCCTGAGCGAGCTGCCAGAACACGGCGACGATCGTTCCGAATGCGAATGACAGGAGCGAACCGAATGCCTGATTGCCCCATTCCTTTCCGGTCATCTTGTTGTAGATCGACCACGCGACGCCGACAGCACCCAAACAGAACAGAACTATCGCCATGAGCTTTAGTGCTTCGCGAATGATGTTGGAAAGATTGCTGGCATCGCCGGTAAAGATCGGGCCCTGTGCGGAAGCCAGGTTTGCGAGTAGTAAAACGAAGGCGAACGGAGCAAGGCCGGTCGCCCAAGATTTAAGGTGGTTGATAATTTTCTTCATTGATGTCCTCTCTAAATTAGTTTTTGACCTTCCGAAAAGAGTGGCTGGATGGCCAACGAATTGACTCGCTCTGCAAGGGTCGTGCCGTTCGCTTGATCGGTAGGCTGGCACATCTGTTGCCAATGGCCAGAGCATGAAAAAAATAACCACCTGCTTGATCACGTTTCTTACAATGCTCCTTCTCGCGAATTCTCTAACGGCTTCGGCTCAGGGAACAACAAAAATCTCTCGCAATGACCTGGCGAGTATGGACGTCCTTTCCCGAGCAAGGGTTTTTGAGGCAACGATCGAAAGAGTCGCCGCCAGCGAAGGGGTCGATCCGCTGATTTTATGGACGATCGCATACAACGAAACCCGTTTTCGCCCTTGGCAGACAAGCCCTAAAAATGCTCAGGGCCTTATGCAGTTCATGCCGGGAACGGCGGCTCGTTTCGGACTGGTCAACCCCTATGAGCCGGCCAGCTCGTTGATCGCGGCTGCACGGTATGTGAAATATCTGGGGAATCTATTTGACTGGAAACTTGAATCGATCCTGGCGGCCTACAACGCCGGTGAAGGAACGGTATCAGCATATCTCCAGGGCCGCGAATTAAGGCTAAACGGCAAGGTTATCAATGCCTCAAGGCTTAAAACCATCAATGGCGTACCGCCATACAAGGAAACCATCGGCTATGTTTCTCAGGGTGTTCGCGTATATCGCTGGCTGCAGGAACAAGGAAGACTAGGGATACCCAGAAACGAAGCCACACAGAATGCCCCGCGGGAACGATCCTCAGCACCAGAGAACTCCGATGTGAGACAAATAATTTCCGTGTTCTATGACCCCAGAACCGGTAAACGAACCATCATCGGCTCCATCGATTCAGCTTCTCAGCAACAGCTAGACTTCGGCCCTGTTATCGTTGCCCCAACAATTTCGAGAAATATAAAACAAAACGCCCGATCAACCTTTGCCGGTCCGAGCGGATCGGGAGAGCTGCGGTGACGAGTCGGCGAGATTTTGAGCCACTTGTGGTCTAGTTTCACGCCGTCCGGCAGATTTTTAATCCGATAAGGAATGTATTGGCCCGCTAACGAGAGAAGTGAACGACAATTCGCATTTGGCACTGCTTTTGCCATGGAGCAGATCGAGAACATGACTTATGAAAGCAAACGAAACCAAAACTGAATCGCCCGAAGCAACCAGCGCGCACGCCGGTGCTCCAACCTACCTTACCCGAGACCCGGACGACATCGTGACAATTTCCACTCTGTTCAAGATCCTTTGGGTCGTGCTGTTCGCCCTCGTCTTAAGCGCTGGCGTCAACATGTTTCTGATCTTCCGGAAGGCCGACCGGATCGTCGTCGATAGATCTTCGGGACGAGTAGTTGAACTTAACAACCGTGACTTTGGATCGACCGAGACCGTAAGTATCTCTCCGGACAATCCGACGGCAACTGACAAGAAGTATCTCGTAAAGGAGTTTCTTACCTCCCTTTACGAGGTGGAACAAAGTACTCGCGAAGCACAGGTCAACAAATTGCTTCGAATGCTCGATCCGGACCTTTCGATGGCAATGGCCAAAAGGTTGAAGGAGAACGGGGTGCTCGCAGCCGAGAAGACCGAAAGCGTCAATTCGTCCTGGGAACTTCAGGATCTGACCGTTGACGAACGCGATCCCTACATCTTACGTGCAATCGGCGTCCGAAAGATCCGGCGAAAGTCTGCAGGCCAGGACGTAGAAGAATCACTCCAGTTGAAATGCAAGTTCCTGCTGAAGGACACCCCTTCGACGCCGGTCAGAAATGACAACAATCTTCGAACCGGTTTTACGATCCTCCGTTTTCGGGTCGAACCCGTAAATGGAAAGTCCGTCTCGCCTGTCGCTCTCCTGGGCGATTCAGACGAGCCATCCGGCCCAAATCAACCCGCAAGCGATACAACCAGCGGTCATTAAACCAGGGAGACAAACTAAATCAATGAAAGCACTAATAACAAAATCACGTAGCAGCGACCTTTTGATACGACTCATGGTCGCGTTTGCCTTAACAATCGCGATTTCGGTAAGTACCGAAGCACAGGTCCGGAGGTCTGTGACGAAACGGAATCAAAAGGCCACATCGCACCCAGTACCGACGGAGGCAAAAAAAGATCTCTCCGAAAAGACTGTCGATATCCCGGCCGCAACCGTGGCCAGTCCGGCAGTCACGGTTATAAATTCGCCGCAGCCGGATTTCCTGTCGGGAGAGGCTAATGTAACCGTTAACCCAAATCAGCCGACCGTTATCCGTCTTGGACTGGCGCAAAACGCCGTATCCATTGTTGAATTTCCTGCCTCCGACGGAGTCTATTACATCCATGAGGGCAACCCGAAGCTTGCGTCCGTTTTTCAATCTCCGACAAAGGAAACGGATCGGTCGATAACCATCTATCCGGGAGAAGGATTGGTTCCGTCAAAGGACGGATCGACCGCCGCTGCGATCAGTCTTCAAATGAGATCCGGTCTTGTTCTTATTCTTGAACTCGTCCCGGTGAGTGACATAAAGCGAAACGCACATCGCTGCGTGATCAACTACGACAGAGATGCGGTCGTTTCGGCAAGAAAGGTTGCGGGTCTTGCGTATAATCTCGGCGGCGAATCGGCCACAGTAAGTCCGATTAATTCGCGGGCCTCGTCAAAATTGGTCGGTTTGGTTCAGCCAAACGAATCGAGCATCGTAGAATCGCCAAAACCTCCTGAAAGTCCCATCTCAAATGCGGTGTATACGGAATTGACCGAGAAAAAACGCGGTAGTACGAAAGCAAAGGCACTGACCGACGTCGAAATTTCGAAGACATCGAACAAACGCCTTGCGGACGCGCTGAGAGATCCGAAAAGGAATCTCGGGTCCTGGAGCGCTCCTGTAAATGGTCTTGAATTGTCTGTGAGCCGGGTCACGGACCTCGATGCCGACGACCGTCTCGTAGTAGTCGCAGTCAGAAACTCCACAACTTCCAATCTCAGACTCGTTCCCGGATCACCTGAACTTCAAATACAAACCCTCGACAAGGACGGAAACAGCCTGCTTAACTCCCGACTCGATATCCGCTATCTCGAAACGACGGCGATGGACGGGCTCGTGATGCCCGGTTCAACAAGCTTCTATGCCCTTGTTTACAAGGCCCCGACGCTTGGGGTAAATCAGAAGATCCGCGTTACGGTCGCCCACAAAGATGCCGCCGACTCGCCCGTCGCAACCGCGCTAGGCGGCTCAAAATAAGGAGGAAATCGATGCAGACCAATTTTACTAATGGAGCTGAAATACCAACCGCATTGCCTGGTATCGAATCTGATGAGGATCGCGAGAGCTTACTGCTCGAGAATCATAGCGACGGCATTGAAGATGAAGTTGATCCCGAGGAATTGGCCGCCGAAAGTCCCTGTAAACGCACTGGCTCACGAGCCGGAAAAATACTGAAAAGCGTCGTTGTCTTTGGCGTCTTTCTGGTCCTTTTGGGAGTAGTCATTACGTGGTTTTTTGGAATGGGTTGGTTCGCGGTTCAAAAACCGCAGGCTGTAAACCGGGCCGGCCAAAAGGACTCGGCCGCTGCGCCCATGACCGAGGATGAAAAGCTCAAGGCCGCCCTTTCGATCGTCGCCTCAAGAACACCAGATCCGGCAAATCGTGAATCGGCAGCGAACGGGCCCAAAGATGCCGTGACAGTTGATAAACCGGCTGTAAATTCAGGTAAGGCAGACGATATCTTGACCATGAAGAACCCTGGGACTGTGACAGAGCCTCCGGCCACACGAGTCGGTGCAAATGGCAATTCTCAGGAAAGGATCACACGCGGCAATGAGCCTTCGAAAGACAAAGTTAGTGACCCGACTGTAAATGGCTCTCAACCTCAGGACGCGAAGACCGGATCAGAACCTTTGGGACGATCACTATTTTTCGGAGTGACAAAAGCGAGGAATGAAACGATCGCAACTCCCGTCACAAGATCGGCTGAGCCAATTCCGCGTCCAAAGGAAATGAAATCGAGCGGCCCGATACCCTTTGGAACCCTACTGCCGGTTCGTCTTGTGGGTGCGATCTATACACTTCGGAGTTCCGGCGGCGTCGTTCGCATGGAGTTGACCAGAGCTGTCGAAGGCAAAGGTTACTCGTACCCGGCGGGTACGACCCTGATCGGCAATCTAAGAGGCGGCGAATCCACCAGAGCCTTCGTTAGCGTGGTCGGCCTTATAGATCCCGTATCGGGAGAGCTCGTGAAATTCACGGGCGAACTCATGGGGACTGATGGAGCCTCCGGTATGAGCGGTAACAGAAAAAGAATAACCGGAAAATGGACCCGTTTCTTTCGAGGGTTGAAAGACACTGCCGGTTCATTAATGGGTTCGGTCGGATCGTTCCGTTCGGGCGGCACGGTGATACTTTCCGAACCGCTTCGTCGTGGGTCAGAGCAAATGTCCGAAAACGCGAGCCAGTCCATATTCGGGACCGAACGCGAAGATACATTCCTTGAAATCACGGCGGGAAGCAGCGGTTACGTTCTCGTGACGCAACTGCCCGAAAAAGGGACTTCGAATGTAGCAGCGACAGTCCCCGGAGCGGAAAAAGAATGATACCGTTTGACCAAAATCGGCCTCAGATAAATCCTCGCGAGCTTGTTTCAACCGGTCGCGAAACCGAATTGTTTGATCTGATGGCTCACAACGGATATGTCCCGGACGAGCAGGTGTTCGACGATTTTTGCGAGAGTCTTAAGTCCGGCCGAGCATGGCTCATATCAGGAACACGTGGCAGCGGAAAGACCGCGTTCCCTGAAGCGTTGGCCGCGGCGTGTAATCTGACGATGTGTGTGGTGGCCGGCCGGGACGGGCTGAAACAGGAGGAGATCCTGTATGACTGGGACGCGGAGGAGCAGGAAGTTTGGATGCGTGAACATCTTGCACTCGCCAAACAGATGCCGCTCGCGGAACAATCTCCGTTTCTCGACAAAGCTCGAAGTTCAAAATGGCAGCGCCGGTTTTTGATCCTCGGTGAAGTTGGAATGGCTTACGACCTTGCAGCGGAGGCGGCAAAAGGAACACCGAACAAACCGCCTCCGGTTTTGATCCTCGATGAAAGCGATAAGTTCGGGCCGAGTATTGAGGACTCTCTCCTTATGCCGCTTGAGCGTGGACTCATCTATATTCCGAGATACGAAGGCGGAACAATCGGTATTTCAGACTGGCGGTCAAGACCGATCGTCGTTACGACCTCAAATGATCTGCGTCATAAACTAAGTTCGCCATTTATTTCAAGACACGTTTATAGCCGCTTCTCGAGCCCGTCCCTCGAAAAGGAACTTGAGATCCTGTCGGCGCGAAACCGGCGTGCTAAATCAGTCCAGTTGGCGCTGACAACAAAGCTGATCGATGCCGTCAGGGGTATAGCCGGAATGGAAGACCACCCAAGCGTTCGAGAATCGATCGACATAGTCGCGGCACTTGAGAGAGACGAGATCGAAGCATTCGATGAGCGATCTCTCGTCCGTTATCTTTGCTATTTCGTTAAGACCGGAGCATCGCGAGAACTGCTCACTCTCCAGCTCGACTACCTTCTCGCGATGACGGACGCCTTCCATCCGAATATCGACGGCTGGCTCGCCGGGCGAGACCCGCATTGGAAGCTTCAGTGGCCGCAACTATCGGGAATGTCACTATGAGTAAACAGAAATCAAAGTGGGAATTGTTTTCCCGGATCAAGCAAAGAAATGATGCCCAAGAAAAGCCGGTAGATCTTTCCCGATACGCCGGCCTGATTGTCGTTTTGTGCTTTGTCGGGGTCTATGGAGCCTTGCGGGTACTTTCGCCTCGGAGAGAGGCTGCGCAAGTTAAATTCGTCGAGGGACATGGAGGTGAACCGACCCAAGACGACGGTTCTCGACCCGAATCCAGGTTGAAGAATCCGTTCTCCGGTTTGGAATATGACAAGGCCCAGAGGCTAAGAGAAACATCCGCGCTGGGTATGGCGATCTCGTTATCCGTACTTGCGGGAAATACATCTCCAGGGAGACTGCCGGATAATGTGACCGATATATTTCGAGTCCTAAACGCAGCAAATCTCCTGCCGCCAGGGATCAAATTCAACAATGGCATCCTCTCGTCCGACCAGAGCGTGTTCCGTGTCGCTTACAGACGTGATCCCCTTTCATTTGAGGTTCTTGCGACACCCAGATCAGCTCAGGGGACCCAATTACTGTTTCGGTTTCCGCTTGCCGAAAACGAACCGAATTCCGTTTTATATTTCGAAGCTCGTCGCGATCAACGGGCGCCCGGGCCTCTTTTGACCACCGAACAACTCAGTGCCTCCGGTTGGAAGATCAGGCATTGGCAAGGAGACACTCTGCCGCTGGACACGGCGACACTAGATTCGCTAAACGAGCAGAACGCTCTACTTTCAACTACTGATAAATGAACATGCTTTCCCGTGAATGGATCGAGAAATTTGATGCTTCCTACGGAATACCGAGGAAGGCAAACGAACAATACCTGCCCTCATATCAGGCTTTTTGGCAGTGGTCGGCCGATATTGGCATGTGTCTGTTCCTTGGATTTTTAGGGGTCATCGCTTCATTGTTTTGCTGGTATGCCGGAGTTCTTTTGAATGTATATGGCTTGATGACTTTGGTCTTCTGGGCACTGGCATTGATCTGTATTGCGGGTTCACTTGTTGATGCTTACTCGCTTATGTGGGCGTATCGGGTTCGCAGGATGAGTACTGCCCATGGTTCGGCAAGATGGGCGAAAGCGTCCGATTTGATCCGGTGCGGGCTGATGACAAGGTTAAGAGGTTTGCCATTACCGCCAAACGCACTCCCGATCGCAAAAGCATTCCGTGGCCGCGATGTTTTTCTTCCTACCAATCAATGGCTCCGGCACTTCGTTATGTTTGGACCTACCGGGTCCGGCAAATCAAAGACGTTCTTCATGTCGATGATCAGGGCAATACTCAAACGATCGTCCTGTCTGGTTTACGACCCCAAAGGAGAGCTATTCGCGCAGACTGCGGGCGCTGCCGAAAGGGTGTATCGTCTTGATCTCAACGATCCCACGAAAAGCGATCGCTGGAATTTCATTCCAAAATGCAGAAACGAACCGGCCTTTGCCTGCCAGATAGCCGGAATGATGATCGGTATCGAAGGTCGCCGCCGCACGAACGCGGACCCCTTCTGGGGGGACGCCGAACAGATCGCGTTAACTGCTATCTTGCTGCACATCGCCGAGGTCTACGCAGATACCGCCATACCGGCATTCGCGGCAGACTTTCTTTTGCTGCTAAGCGACGAGGGAGATGAAGCTTTCAGCAAAGCGATGATGAATTCGCCAAGTTTCTACGCAAAGCAAGCTTACTTAGCGTTTCGGCAGGCACCCGTTCAAACACGAGGATCGATCCTGATCGGCTTATACAATAAGCTGCGGCCATTCACCCTCGCGCCGGCGCGGCAAGTATCAATGCCGCCAACGGAAGCTGAGTCTAAAACAAAATGCCAACTTATAAATTTCGCGGATCTAAGAAGACCCGGAACCGCGATCTACCTCGTCGTCTCCGAAGGAGCGGCCGATGTCTATAAAGAGTTTATTGCAACATTCATAGGTCAGGCGGTGATGGAAATGAGGCTTGACGGTTCGAATGAACCCGAGCATCCGTGTTTTGTCTTGATCGATGAGGCGTATCAGTTGAATGTCTCGGAGGTGAAGCGGATCTCGGGTATCGGTCGCGGCCGTGGAGTCGGGCTTGGCCTGGGCTATCAAGATCTGCCCCAGATGTACGACCAATATGGCCGTGAACAGGCAAATGCAATCCTCGGAACGATAATGACCAAGATCTTTCTTCCGGGACTTGATGACGTGACTGCCGAATATGTCTCAAAACAGCTTGGAGATACAACGATCTTTTCAAAAACGTTTCAGGACTTTCCTGGAAGGAAACAAGACAACACGAGATACGCGGAGCAGAAACGCGCACTCTTGCTGCCGACGGAGATAAGACAGACGGCCGCTCATTCAGAAGTACTGATCGTTACCGATACCGCTCCGCCGATCCGAGCAGCCTATCCACCATTTGCTGTGTCGAAACCTGCTCTTTCACCAGCCATTAAGGGATCTCCAAAGGAAGTGCATTTGGGTGATGTCGAATTTCAAATGTCACCGACCGGGCATGAAATCGATGCACGTTCGATCGAGAGAAGTCAGGACGAAATAAGCAAGACGATCTCTTCGAAGGTCGAAAGCATTTGCACCGAAGAACGGCTAAATAAGTTGTGGACTGCTGACAGGCAAACTAAGAAGAATGACCCTATGGAGTATACAGACGATGAGGAACCGGATGAAACGAACCCGGTGATCGACGCTCTATATAACCTTCCTGAAACCGTCCGAGACGTTTCTGCCGCAAGCAATCGAGCTTCATTTGGATTCGAACACGCAATCTAAGAACAATGCTCAACAGACTCAAGATTTCGCTAATATTGGCCCCGTTGGCTCTGACCTTTATGATCGGAGTTTACATCTACTCGTTATGGGCACAAGAGCGTGACCTTAAAGCCGAAGCTCCGTTTGACGCCTCGGCTGCGTTGAGCCGAGACTTATTCAAATTCCATCAAAAACGCGGATCCTTCCCGGAGAATCTGGAAGAATTAGAGGGCGTGGTGTGGGAAAAAAAACCGCGTAACTTCGCTTCCGCCGGTCGTGCCCTGATTCATCGAAACTACTATTACCTCTATACACTCGAAGATCATCATCGCTATGCACTCTGGGCCATTCCGATGGGCAAGGCTCGCGAAGAAGCTCCGACATTATTCCTAACGGCAGATCCATTCACAAACCGGACATGGAAAGGTCCTGCCGTTCCGTTAACTGAGTTAAAGAACCTTTCCACGACGCCAACGTCACACGAACTGGGCATCTTAGGATTGATCGAGCAGCAGAAGCCCCAAAATCGCATTGTCAAATAATTGGCCAGGGAGCTCATCCCACGTTGCGAAAACGTCTTTATCAGATGCTCTTTCCAAAGACTGGACGCGGCGTGATTAACAACATCCATATGCTTACGGTCCAAACAGAACCGAGACTGAGGTAACGGAAGCTTTGAAAGCGACGGTTCACCTTGTTCCCTAACGCTCCCTAACACCCTCTAAATCCTGATTGAACTCGATCGAAAAACCTACTGTTTTGCCTGAAAAATCTGTAATTTTGGATTTTAAGGGCTGTGGTGCCCAATGGCCGTCAATTTTATGGTCGATTCTGTTATTTACTTTGAGAGTTATTTGAACCACGAAAGAATAGGATCCTGCACAAGCTTTATTCATCGGTTCGATTCCGTTCTCCGCCTCCAATCTTTTCAATAGCTTAGAGCCGCCAAGTTTGGCGGCTTTTCTCCTTTGTCCAAGAAATGTCCACGAGTTTAGGGATCTGATGAGAGCAGTTCACCACAATTTAGGCGTGGAATGAGGTTGGCTCCCTATCAACGCAAGAGATTAACTAAACAACGTCTTCACTTGTTCGGCGGTGGAATCGAGACGAATTAGGAACGCTGCTCCCAGTCCCGCCAACACCAAGACACTTAGCGGATCGGGGCCGCGCCGTTCAACGTTGTGCAACTGGTTCACGAACGCGTTTCCAGCGGAATACATTCCATAGCCCGCAACACCAAGCCACAATAATTTTTCACAATTACTCATACAAACCTCGTCTTAAATAATGTCGAGTCCTTAAACCCGCAATTAGAGTTGAACATGATCATAAATGGGGCGGTAGTATGTATTCATCTAGGACGCGATTTTATTCTCGCCCACACTTTGTCTACGTGTTGTTTTATTGTGCGTCCATAAGGTCCGGCAACGTTCTCCCCATTCTCCTTCGCCCAGGTGATGGTCCCCGACAGGACCTTCGCTTTACTTAATCCGTCGTTGATGAGATCAATAATCTTCCGTCCCCTAGCCGACCGAGGTTCACCCGGAGCACCTCGGCCCCTTCCGCTGGAAGGTTTCTTCTTTTTTGGTGACCTCGGAATAACCCTCGCCGCCTCAGAACCTAAAATTTCTCGAACTTCCTTCAGGTTCCTGTTCTCAGTCCTCAAGATCGCCGCCGCTGAGCCCGCGTGATAAGAAACACTACCGAGATCATCATGCTGTTCAGAAGTCATCGCAGTCGTTCGGCCTCCAGGGCTGTGAATGTGAAGCTGCTCCTTAGGAATGAACACGATATGCAATCCACCTGACCCATGAAGAAAATCCAGTCCTGTAACCTCTAGCCAATAATCTTCGCCCACTTTCCGATAAACACGACCCCGACTATCTTGGTAGACATATCCAAGATCAATTGGGCGAAGGCCATGCGGCTTTCGTTTCCTTCGCGGCCTCAAGCAATTCTCGTTACAGACATGCTCTTGCTCCTCCGTTATTACTCTAACGGTCTTGAGCTGCTCTTTTCTAGATCCAGATGTCGGCTTAAACATAATAGATATTCCTCTCATCCAATCGTCACCAACCCGATTATCTCATTTATATAGCAGGTCACTTGCCCAAATTGCAGCCGCGCGCTATGTTTCGATCATGGCGACTCGCTTGGTCGAATTTATTTCTGAGAGCTTCTTGTTCGACGACCGGGCACTGAAGAACCGTTACGGTAGCATCAGCGAAGTTGAACTCCTTAAGGAGCTTGAGAACTATCGCACGCTTCAACTGTCTGACGCTCTTGCAAATGAAAAAGCTGTTCGAGCTAACGTGTCAAATCTCAAGTTATTCAACGGGTCGACACATCCTATCTTTTCTTTACTCAAGCAGTCCGCTCTCTATCTTGACGAGGTTCTGATCGCAGATCCGGTATTTCCCCATACACATGAATGGTCTCAAACTGCGAAGACGATGAACGATTTTGTCGGAGTTCCGAGCAGAGCCGCTATCAATCGAGAAAAGCTCGCAGAATCTGCTTATTATCTCAAACAGTTGGTGCCAATGATTCAGGCCGCGTTCGTTTGGGTCCTTCCGATTACCGCCCTGTTCGAGCCGCCAGATGTCATTCCTTACAGAGCTTCGCCAAATGGATTCTCGGATGTCTTACCAGAATCCCTGCTGAACTTCTATCGTGATCGATCCATTGTTGATTCGATACGGAAAACCTCTGAGGGGATGATTATAGACGGCACAAAAGATATCGGAAGAGGGATATTCGTCCGCTTCAAAGATCATTTTCACGAGGACGCTCGGGGCTACCTTTTGATGGACGAATTCGTAAATTCCGTCGACAGAGAGAGGCGAACGATGGAGACCGTCATGTCGCTTCCCGATAGTCCACCTGACAAGGAGCGGTACGATGCCTGGGTATCACAATCCATCAACCAGACTGCGGAACACTCGTACAAGCGTTTGCTTTTGGAAAACAAACTCGCAGCGGATTTTAACGCGAGCTATATATGTAACACAGCATTTGAATTTGAACTACTCGAACAGTTTCACCCAGTCAATGGGATTATCTCGGACAACACCGTGAATTCCTTGCTGGCTTTCGACCTCCCGTTCATGGATTCGGTCGACTTGACAACGTTGATGCGAATCAGATCAGAAGACGGTGAAGTGTTTAAGAATTTCCGAGATGAACTCGACAGGCAGTTTCGCGAGCTGAGAACCTTAACCGACCCTGATGAACTGAGAGTCCGCACAGAGAACATATGGCACGAAATCGCACAAATTCAGGTCGGGAACATCAATCGGAAGATAAAGCACCTTGAAAATCAGCTAAAGATCGACATTGGAATTGGCGTCGCGGGACTGATTGGAGCAGTTCAGACCGCCGGCTTCAGTTTGATCGCCCTCGCCATAGCCGTCGCCCAAGGCTATAGGTCATACAACGAATATCGACATCAAACTAAGCAGAACCCAGCTTTCTTCCTTTGGAAAGCGTTAGGAAAGCGTTCAAAATAATTACATTACAGTGGCGTGCCTCGATTCTCTGTAAGGCAGACGGCTGATTTCTAACTATCAAATCCGAACTACCACTCTTTGATGCTGATAAAGTTCGTAAATAAATCAGCTTCCGACAAAAACCGAATCATCAAACCTCGATACACTTAGGGATACAGCATAAGCCAGTGAATAATGAACACATCTCTCGGCAGTATTATCGCGTCATTTTTAGCCCGAAATATCTTAACGCAGAAAATCCGGTTTTATTGAATGTAATTAAACTGAACTTTTTGTCACACAACCTCTTTGCGATATTCAGTATGGCGCTCAATGTCCGAGGAATAATGGGCGACTGAAGTGCGATTGTCCTCGCATGAATTTAGGGACTTGAATAGACATTTAATTCAACATTTCCGACAGTTCCTAGATAATGTTGGATTGTACCTAACAAGGAGAGAATATCTTCTGAGGCGTTTGCCTTGCTCAATGCTGGCTGAACGATGTTGATGTGAAAGTTCATTGGTTTCGTGTATTTTGCCTGATTTAACAGGCTTTCTAAGTCTTCTTCCGTTCCTTTAATAATTCTGCTGCATGAAACACCGCCTATCGTTTTTGTTTTCCTCTTAAGTAGGCGATCAAAGAACTGTCTACCTTCCTTATGTTTCCATCTCAATGATCTTTGTGCCTGGCCACACACTTGGCGAAAGTTCTCAATGTTGTTCCCCGTCTGTCCGCCAATTGCGTACTTCAAATGAAATAAGTGAACGTCAATTGCCCCGTCCGAGTCGTTGATGCCGATGATGTCGGCGATCTCACCTTTACCATCATCGTCATAAATTATTTGAAAGTCGTTTCTTATCCGGTTGATGAAATAGTATTGGATTGAATCCTGAATGTAAGGCTCTATGTCCTGCGATTCCCGACTCATATCTACACCGGTCCACTCATCGCTAATTATATGTTCCAAGGAAAGTGTGCTCGGAGCTAATTTTAGCTGTACATACCGATTCTGGAACAATTGGGAACCGTCAGCGAACGAAATCGTAGGCGTTAATTCTTGAAAGAAATCGGCTATTGCTGCAGCTCGATTCCCCCAGGAAACGATGCACTCGTGTTCGCTTATTTTTACTATCTTGAAAATCTTTTCTTGCGTTTCAGCGTTTGTCCCTAGTTGAAGTTCAAACAGAACTGAATGTTCTTCCGTATCCATCGAAAACCGCAAATGTGCCGCGGCACCAGGGTCCTGAATGTTCAGTTCAATATTAGACAGATCAAATATGTCCCCATTGAAGTCAAACTGGAACCGTTCGTCAGCATACTCGTACATCGAAGGATCCCAATCGGCGAGTATCGGCATGACATCGGGTGGCTCGGAAATCTTTTCAATTGCTAATGTGTGCTGAAGAACAATATTTGGATCGATAGTATCATCCTCGACAACGTCGCCGATCCTTTTACACCATTCGGTGAGTTCATGCAGGTTTCCCCGAAGATACGACCAAATTTTCCCTTTCACTGAGCATCCCAGCGAGACTGATTCCCCACCGCAATATCCAACGCCGAAGATATTGTTCTTGATTAGATTCCCTTGCTCAATTTCACCGATCCCATCCTGCACCGCCTGGCCAAAGTAAGATTGAAATGTTATGTCCTTGCCAATCCCCTTTCTTGTGCCCACATTGTAAAGCTGTAGCCTGTGTACCTCGTGAAAAATTCTGAAGACATTCATCCCAGTAATCTGAGTTGTTTTTCCTTCGCCGAAGATGGCATCCAACAAGGAGCTGTATGCGAATCCTTTTATGGAAGTGTTCACGAACACCCTATTTACAGCTCCTCTCACATCCCAATGGACAATTACAATATTCCATTGAAGATTCTGGACGGTGGTGAAATTGCCCCACTCAACTTTTTCTATCTTTCCTAGGATGATTACGAGTGTATCGGTTTGATTAGTGTCGCTAAAGACATGCTCAAACGCCCCAATGCCTTGAAAACCTGCCTGCCAATTTGATGGAGTCCATTGATCAGCTACGTTTTTAAAAATGACCGTACTTAAGGCCGGATCGATTTCACCAAACGGGATCTGGGAGTTGTCCAAGTTTTGAAACCCATCTAGAAATTCCTTGATATTAATTTCTTTCTGGGTGGCATTTTCGCTCAATCTTGGAAGAAGTAAGTTCCAGTCTGCATTCCTTGCATAAAGTTGATCCAGTTCATCGTTTATGGGCGGGTAGGCGAGATTTGTAATAAAGCTTGCATTACCTAGTTCGTTGAAGGATTCGCGGGTAAATCTTCCGATGAACTGAAGTGTAATAGGTAAACTTTGCCTTTCATCATGTATTGCCGCGATTTTCAGATTAGGCAGATCAAAGCCCTCGCCTAACATATTCACGCACACAACTATCGAATGCTCTAGTTGTTTTATGGCTTCAATCTTTTCCTTCAAACCGGCAATTCCCGTATACACTAATACGGGATTGAACTCGGGGTATTTTTCGTAATATTCAAAGACTTCTATAGCCCTGGTTTTACTACCACATCTTGCCATGACAATATGCGGATATCCTGCAGCACGATCCATCCGTAATTGATCCACGGCTTTGTCGGCAATCTTCTCGTCGGCAAGTTTTTGATTATATTCCCTGATTGGAAGGTAATTGATCTGTTTGTAATACTTTTGCTCTTGAGCTTTGCGAAGTGAGAAGTCAAAAATGCGTTTCCCCTGCAAATTCTTTCCGTCGTTTCTGAAAGGAGTTGCAGTAAATAGGAAAACCTTTTCTTTGCTAAACTTCTCGATCAGGTCCTTCCAGGTTTTCGCTTCGGAGTGATGAGCCTCATCGACAAAAAAATGCGAGAAGGAATCCTTTATGATTGTCTTTTGCTCGACACTACAACTGGTCAATAGACCCATCGTCGATATAACAACATTGCACTTTTCGATGAACAGTTGTAGTTCGTCCGGCGTCTGAAATCCGCTGTTCAGGATTCCAACAATCGGATTTACTAAATCATTGGGGACAATTCCAAACTCTTTGAGCAACCCAAGGGTAATAAACTTGTTCGAGATTTGAGTTCTAAGTGAGTCGGAAGGAACTGAAACGAGTAGCTTGCTACATTCGTTCGCGATTAAGGCTGATAACATCGTCTCAGTCTTGCCGGTTCCCGTAGGCATTACAACGATTGCCTTATCTTCAGGATTCTGAACGTGAGCAAGAATTGAATGCAAAGCACCCATTTGTGGTGGTCTCAGTCCTCTAGTTTCTGCGTCTTGGTTTTCTTTAATGAAATTGAATCTGCCCTTCCAAGTAACGACGACTTGGTCAGGTGTTAAGTCGACAAAAGAGGGATGTTTAATCCACCGATTAACTCTTATTGCACCCACATTAAAATCAACTCGTCGAGGTTTTTTGGATGTCAGCAAAACATATTCATACTGGGGAGTGTTTTCGTCTACCTTGTTTGATGTTAGCAGGTAGGCGATAGTGTCCTTTTCAACAACGAAAGGGTTTGTCGAAATAATTTCGGCGTCATCAATTTCGGATTCTCCGCCAAAGAATTGCCATATTTCATTTCCGCTTGATTCGTGAATGAGTTTTGATATTTGTGGAAGTTTCAATGTCATGATTCACAACAGGCAAACTTTTATGGAACCCAAAGATATATCCGTGGAGTGCTTTTTCGGCATATTTTCGAATTTTATTATGAACGCATCATGCTTTGATTAAAAACGCTTTCAAGTCAATATTCAAACAACTTTATCCACACAATTTTCAATATTGGTACTCAAATTGATTTCAAGGGCGGCAACTGATTGATTATCAATGACGACCAGTTGTTCGATAAAATGTTGGCAAATATCCCTCTGATTTTTCCTTGGAACTATGACAGGACTGTCCTGATTTTCATCCTCGCATTCTTTGTTCATGTCGGAAATCGCGAGGTTCAGCTCTGTGGTTGCGTTCAGATTTTACTTGAATCTTTGTATGGATATCAAGGAAAGATCTAGTTCGTTGAAGATCACCGCCAATGACAATTTCACTCAATTCTTGTGACAATTGCCGCAGCTCACCCTTGTCGACAGAACCGCCCCAAGTACTGTCTAGATGATCGTTCAGAAGTCGGGAGGTCTGCGCCTCGACATCATTTGGAGCAGCCCCCGAGGAGGATAGCGATTCCAACTCCATCTTTAACTCTTCGCGTAGTTTTTCGATCTTAAGATCTGGTTGCGTTCTTATCGGTCTATGCGTTTCTTCCAGATGTTTGTCTCGGCTTACAGTTTGAACGGTCGCTTCAAGTTGGTCTTTCTGCCAAGTCGCCATCTCAAAGATATAATCCTTTTCAGCGGGAGCGAGTCGCTTATAGAGTTCGCTATGGTCAAAACCATTCTTTAATCGAAGTTCATTATTCGAGGTATTGAGACTTTTCAAAAAGTGTTTGGTGGCCGATAGTGACTCGTTGAGATACTTTCTCTCCATTCGGGATTCTAAACTGTCGATCAATCTCTGGGCCTCTGGCGTTCTGGAAATTTCTCCTTTTAACAACGCTTCGGTCTTTGCTCTTTTTTCCTTTCCGCTAACTGCGTAATCGAGCTTCGCCACGATCATTTCTGACGAGTAATGCCGAGGCGACTGTTCGGTAAAAAGCATTTGAATCTCCCTAGCGGTTAAGGGAGGCGGTGTCTTGACGGAGCGGGCATCGACGTCATGTTTTTGTCCGAGACCGTTCGCGGCGTTCTCGACCCGGATCTTTGAAGCCACTTCCATCACCTCTTCGCGAGACCGGCACATATCCAGCCTTTGGGCGTAATCCCTATACCTTTCGTTATAATGCCTTTGCCGGGTTTCTGGTTGACTGAGCTGGTGCTCAATATATGCCTGTGCAAATCTCAGATCGGCGAAGGTCAGCGCTTTGCTGTCTGCCCCGTTTCTGGTCGTCTTGTCGTCTTTTGCTTTATAGAGTTTCATGATTACGGAAGGTTTTATACCGTTCTCGAGAGCGTCATCTAACGCCGGGAATTTCGTTTTGGACCATTCGTGGATCTCATCGGCGGACATCTCAGAAGCAAGAAGAGTCAGTTCGCTGCTGTCCAGTTCAACTCGCTCGAAGCCAGTGGTTGTGTGGGCATTCTCATACTCCGGTCCTTGGACTCGATCCTCATTGCTTCTTTCTATCTCGTTTGTGTCATTGCCTATTGAACGCTCTTCGTCGTATTCAACAAGTTCCGCGAGTTCTACGTGACTGATAGAACGGTCAGATGGCTCAAGTTTGTCCATTTCACCGGCCACTTCCGCGATTTCGGTTAAGGTCCTATCGAATCGCTCGACGACCGATTCCGTCTTCGAACCGTCGCCTTGACTATCCAGGAATTCCTGTTTTCCTTCGAGCGAATCGTAGATCCAACGGAAGGCCTTTGTCACTGTTTCTCGATCCGGATCGCTCCCGGCGATTGCCTTGCCATATTCAAGAAGCTGCGGAACTACCTCACGGGCCTTCTCCGAACCGATCAACGGTTCAAGTCTCTTCAGGCCGTACTCAACGGTCGATATTTTGAGTGGCGAGCTTGTTTGGTGGGTGCCGTTTGGAACTATGAGCACGCCATTTCGAACAGTCCCGCCACGCTCGTAGGTGTCACGAAGAAATTGAGATGTAGCGTTAAGGCGTGACGCGTGATCAATTCGATTTCGGCCGTCCGTATCGTCCAGCCGGGAGAGAGCAAGGTCCGAGCTGCTTACGGCTAGAATTTGATTGATCGCTCGTTCAGTTCGCGGATTGGACGGACGGAATGTTGATGCTTGAGTGCTTGTGCCTCGGGACATTCCATCCATTTCTCGGACACTGATCGCCTTTGAGACCTTTTCGATCGCGATCTTCACTACGTCTGCATGACACATCTGCCCGGCACGGCAAAAGCATGAGATCGAAATTGACTGGCCATTTCGAAAAGCCTCACCAAGCATGACCATGCCGTCCCGCAAACCTCCTTCGTTCTGTTTGTAACTGTTCCGAAGTCGTTCGGAATAGGCTTGCAAGGCTATCTCTCTCGATCTCCCGCGTGGTGCAATTTCGTTCCGATTGGGCGAAAGAAGACCCAACTCTGGTGTGACAATGTTCCCGAGATCCAGACTTCTTTTTGGCCGTGCTGAATCCGTCTCATTTAAGCGGGCAATTACTTTATTACTCAGATCATATTTCATAATTTGCACCTTTCAATGCTCGATTCGAGATCTACTTGAGTTATTCAAAGGGCAATTGATGTGCCGTATATTTAGGAATTGGTTAACTGCTATCGTTCAAATCCGACAATGATTTCTTTTCCGGTTCGTCTGTCTGGACCGGTCGTACGCTCTACATGTTCCGCTTGACTGGGAGTGTGGTTTCGAGTGCCCTGATCTCTATTGCCGGGGTCAATTGCTTGCGTCAAAATCTCATTTAAACGGGTAGAGCCATCGGCAGACGACTTTTCCAGCAGTAGCTCCAAGTTCTTCGCTTCTTTGCTATCCGGTTTTGTCGCGATCCTCTTGTTGATCTCATTGACTTCGCCGGCGGTAAATATCGGTTGATGTTCCGGCTTGGAGACCGTGGTCGATAAGTAATTAGCCGTGATGGAAGTGGACTCTTTCCGGGCTTCCAAACAAAGCTCTTTTGCAGCAGCTAGGCCCGCCTTTAGGCTTTGTTCATGCTGCTTTACATGACCTTCAATCTCGCGTCTCAACTGACGGTGAGGCCTGCTTTCCAGCATTAGGTTTAATGTCTGATCAAGAAAAGATCTATTTCGAGGCAGGTCGACATCGTTCAAGCTCAAGTAAGATGTCGTCCCGCTGTCTTTGTCGTCGATCGCAAACTTGTGAAATCGCTTGGATCTGCGGTATTCCTCATGATCTTCTTTCGCCTTATTGAACTCGATCTCACACAAGACTTCCCTAGCGATCAACCGGCCTGAGATGATGCGGTCAACATCCGAAATATCCTTTGCCTCCGAGATCGATTCAAAAGTCTGTTGGTGCTGCCCATGCCCAACCAACGCATCCCTTTGCAGCCTCCAATTATCCGCATATTCGTTTGGGAGTTTGAGTCTTCGAGATAAACCTTCGATCTGAATAAGTTCTGACGCGGAAAATCTGGGAATTACGTCGTTCTCCTTTTGGTTTCGGGTTAAGACTTCGCCCAGGACTGCAACGACATTTTGGCTTTTTCTGAGATCGCTTTGCAGTCCGGTTGACTGCTCAATTAGGGCGGCATTCACTGCCTGGTACTTTTGGTTTTTATCTGACCCCGAAGATTGGGATTTTTCCCGAACAGTTAGCGACTTAATAGCCCGCCGAATGGTCTGAACGGCCGACTCGCGCGGTAGGTACTTGGGGTTAAATTCCCGATCGAGCATCGCCAGAGAAACCTCGCCATTTCCAGTAGGAAACCTTCGGTAATAGGAGTTGGTTTTGAAATCCGAGAGTTGTTTCTCATGAAGCCGCAGCCACACTTCAGAGAGGATTTTTTGGCCTTTCAGGATTTCAAGATCGTCGCGGTCTCTTGGTTCTATTTCCTTTTTCAACTCACGATCAATTCTGACCTGTTCGAGGTACGAGTATTCCCGGATTTTCGAACTCGCGAGACACTGGGTCTGGAGCTCATCGAGCTCCCGTTTGGTGAGCGCGGGTGCCGGCAATTTGAATCCATTTTTCTTGTAGGCTTTCCTGATCTCGCTGGCTTCTTTTCGAATATCGACAGTCGCTCCTTTTAGCGCGAAATATTCTGATTCTTCCTTTGCAAGGATACTGTGGGTAATTGCCTGTAGCTGACGGAATTGCGAGACGTTTGGTGAGTCATCCGACCCATTTTGGGTGGTTCCCAGTTCCTTCAGGGAGACCTTTTGTTTCAGGCCGGTTCGGGAGTCTTTAATCTGAAACTTGAGCGACTCGCGTCGCTCGATAAGAAATGCAATTCGCTCTTCCTTAAACTTGAGCTGATATTCAACTAAAAGACCCTGACGGAGTATCTCACGGTCGTCACTTTTCGCGGCCGTTCCCATGATCTCATCTTCCGGCCTACTCTTAGATGGAACATTTTCGAGGTCATTCCTATCATAGTCGTGCTCCCGTCGAGTTGAGCGTTGTTCGATGAACTCTTCCAATTTACCTCTGGCGGATTCAATGAGAATCCCTTCGACGATCCTCTTTTCTCCATCGATAATTTCGAAATGCGGCAGGGCTTCACGCGGGATCTTATTTAGCGTTTTGCCCTTGAGATCTTTGGTGAGGTATTGCTTTTGAATTGCGATGTGCACATGCGGGTTTGCCGTGTTCAGATGAACGGCTGCGGCCCAGGCAAGCTTGTCGCTGTGTAAGTGCCTTTCGAGTCGCCCAATCGCAAATCTTGTGACGGCTTTCAGCTTCTTTTTTCGCTCGTCATCGGTCGATCCAAGAAGGAGAGAATCCTTGTCTTTGAATGAAAGAACCAGGTGATGCAGTTCGTCGTTCGATGGCCGATTCTTTCCGCAATCCGCTTTCAGAAAATTATTGGCGCTTTTGACGCTTAGATGCTCGGTGAAGGCATTAAAGAGTTCACGGCCTTTTTCGGGCTCCTTTTGAAGGTCGAGCTTGCTATGAGCCAGGTAGTGAACAAGTCCACGAGAACTCCCTCGTTTCGACTGAACGCTCGCAATAACTCTCATGACGCATCGGGGCGCTTATCTTGCATATTCGGGATGGATTCTATCCGCTGCTTTAGCACTTTGATCTTTGTTCCCAGATAGCTCCGCTCCAGCGAAACATCCCGTCCAAGGTGCTCATGAAACAGAAGGCATTTCCTGAGATCTGTTACGGAATGCTCGATCAATTCGGCCATCGCGGTTGATGCAATTAATACACTCTTTTTGCGATCGTCTGTGACCGGCGCCGTGTATTCAATAAGTTTTGTAAAGACGAGATTCAGAGACGAGACAGACATACTCGACATCGAGTACATCTCGGTCGCAAGACTACTCATCATCTTCAGCAATTCCGTTACCTTTTCCATATCCGATTCCAGCCTATCGACCCCGTCGCGGATCTCGGAGAGATCTCCATTAAGTTCAAGATTGACCGTCTCGTTTTGCCGGCCCGTCCGGACGAGCCAATCGAGCTTTTCCTGACATCGGCCCACCGCAAATTTCTGCCTCCCTTCGCTCAATGCAAAGCGGATCATTCTCCGCACGATCGCGGACTTATTTTCTCCGGTCTCGCCGGCGATCTCAGCCAGCTTTTTATCATCCTCGTCGAATGGTCTAACGCTTATCGGTTTGCCTTGCTTAGATTCAATGCCGACATCGATATTTTTTATTATTTTTTCACTATCTCTTTTTCTCATCGTTCAAGGCTATCCAAGGGCCGTTTTCGCCGCCGTAAAATCGTTTTGTAATTTTTCCGGCGCGGTCAAAGGTAGCAAAATACGTGCCTTTAGCGATTATGAGGCGAAAAATGCGGTTTGTAATTTCGATGACAATGCGTAAATCGAGGAGATCAATAGAGATACGCGAATTACAATGGTCGTTTTCCGGTCTATCCTGTCATACACCTGCAGCCGTTTTTTTCGTTTTTTTACGCGACCCCAAGTTCCGCCTCGTTTTCGCTCCAAAAGCGGTTCGTTTATACGCCGGTCCGTTTCAAAAAAGCTCTCCTTTTTACTTCGGCACGCCGATTGAATATCCGCTCCGTGACAGTGAATCTTATGACGAAAAGGAGAACGAATATTAATGAACGAACAGCCTAATATCACCCCCTCTGCAAAACAGACTTCCGAGCGGCCGCTGCTGCAGATCAACCGCCTCACCTACGTGAAATTGAATACAAGGATACTCGAAGCTACGGACAGCAAACTGAAGGAATATGTCCAGTTCGCGGTGGCTAATATGAACACTGAGATATCCAATGATGATGTTGTCGAGTACGCGCTAAACCACCTTTTCGAACGCGATCCCGCATTCAAAAGCTGGCTTAAGATCAGAACTTTATAAACGGTTAGCTAAGCAGAAAAAGCGGAAGGAAGGATCCCGGTCCCATCGAATCTGGCAGCCGGAACGAACGACTGATCGGCAATGCAATACCTCGAAACGACCCTCTCAAGCTCCATCTCAAAAGCACGAACGTCGAAGTCTCCGGAACCTTTAGAAAGATGCCTGGACACGTCCTCAAGATCTTCCGCCGATAGATCCCGGTTTACCTTCGCGGATGCTCTGGCCAAACGGTCAGCCACTTCCTGAAACGGAACTCCGGAATGACCTTTTACCCATCGCCACGAGATATGATGGCCGTAGGATGCTTTGATGAGACGATTCCACATCGGACGATTCGTGTCCATACTGTTGCGGCCGATCATAGTATCGATAACGTACCTTGAATCAGATACGATCTCGACACGGCAGCATCTGCGAAGCTCCTCCAGAGCAACGGCGCAGGCAAGCAGCTCCGCCTGCTCATTCGTAGTTTGCCCGAGGTGCTTGGCCACCAGTTTGATCTCAAATCGGTTCTCGTCGAGCAATATCGCCCCGCACCCTGCTGATGCTTCGATCGACCCGTCTTTAACGCAAGACGCGTCCGCATAGATCCTAACGAGCGGAGTATATTGCTGTTCATTTGAACTATCGCTTCTGCTTTCAATTAACCTGCTTTCAATCATTGTCCACCTCTCGTTTTCTAAAAGAAACGGGGCCTAGGTGTTATTGCTACGCCCCGTATTTAGTTACAGATTACTGCTCAGAACTGGTCGACGAACGTCTCGTCAGTTTTTTCGTCGGGAGCACCGGGTCCGGAGTATTCCGGGGCGTCAGGTTCGGCTTCGCCGTTATCGTTTAGTGCCGTTTCTTCGTTAGCGTCGGATCGGTTCGGGCCCACGAACTCAAAGGAGAAAAGCGATACTTCTGCACCGGATCTGGGTTCTCCCTTATCCGTACTCCAGGGGCTGAATGAAAGGCGTCCGTGAACGAGAAGATGAGCACCTTTCTTTACGTGCTCGGCGATCGTCTCGGCCGTTTTTCCAAAGGCGACGACATTGAACCAGTGAGTGACCTGAACGCGCCCGTCAGTGCTGTTCTTGAACGAGTTTGAGGCGATCGGAAAGCTTGCGACCGGGGTGCCTTTTTCTGTATAACGCAGGCTCACATCGCGGCCTATGTTTCCGAGTATCGAGATATTTGCTGACATGGTTTTTTCTTGCTCCTTTTTGGTGTATTTGTTCTCCGAACGGAACGGTGGTTCGCCACTTAAGACATAACTCCTGGAAGTTCCGCTTAAATACTGACCACCGCTCCTTTCAACCTTTGCTTATCTACAACTTTCAGGCCGAATGCACGACCTGAACGTAAGATCTTTGCACCGCCGGTTGTGAAAAAAGGCTCCTTTGGACTATACGATCCGTGCCTGCTTTGACGCTCAACTCGGCTTCTCTCGCCCGCACTGCATCCCAAAGCATTTGTTTTTCCTGACGCTTAAATGTCTTTGCTTCAGGGTCGTTATAAAGACCGAACTTCAGGAAACGGAGTTGTCCGTGAGTGGCTTTTTCCACCTTTTTGAGCCACTGTTTTGCCTCGCTCGAAATGCGTCCGCGAAGTCTCCCTTCCTGGGATTTTGCGACGGTGTTGAGAGCGGTAAACTCTTTGAGCGTGAGCTTCTTTTGCTCCTTAAAATCCACATAAGCCTTCTTTTTCAGATCCGCCACATCCGCTGTATCTGATGTCCCGCGGATAGCAAGATACGTTTCCTGATAGGTGTCGTGACGAAGGCTTCGCAGATGGAAGTCCGAGTACTGTCGCTGCCACAATAGCCGGAGCACAGATGCAGCAAACTGCATCTCCTCGAAATCAGGATTGATCTCCTGATCGACAATGACCTCAATGCTGCTTCCTTTGCCGAATGAGTAGATCCGGCGTGCCGATCGGATCGTTTTACGGTCGTAGATTTGATCGAGTGAAAGTGCCAGCCATTCTTCGAACTCCTGATCGGAGAACGGGTGGCTCGACGGCATTGACCGGCGTGTACTGTTGATGATGCGTCGTCCGTCCCGGACTGAGCTTCCGCCTAACGAATGGCCGACAAAGAGCTTCGGAATTTGGGCGGAAAGTTCCCTCGATTCATATGGAAGACAGTTCGCATCGATCTCACATTCAAGATCGAATACGATCACCGATCGCTGGCTTGAACTCATCGTAATTCCAATAAGGCCGTTCTCATCGAACTGCTCCAGTTGGTCAAAAGTTGTAAAGTCACGATCAAGTTCTTCGATGGATTTATCGTCATCCGCGAGGTAGAACTCCGCATAATCATCGAATATCATTCGGCTGATCTTTTGACGGCCGACACGGTGTAGAACCGCTTTCATTTCATCGTCAAAGTTGGGACATTTCGGCGGCAGCGGCTTACGACTTTTAGCTACCTCCTGGACCCTTCTCTGGTCTGCAACACAGAGTTTTTGTTCGACCACCCGAGATTCGAAGCACTCGATCTCGATCTCCCGGTCCGACACAGTGGCCGTTACCGCCTCTAACTGCATACCGAGAAGGCCCATCTCGGTGAGCACTTCACTGACGCCTCTTCGTCTGATCTCACCGTAGTAATATGCAGCGATCTGCTCGTATTCATACTGTCCGGCATCGGGACTTGCGATGGCCTTTACGCACCGGACGAATTCCTTTGCGTCCGTCTCATCGTTCAGGACTTTCATCGCGTATTCGAGTGACAATATCCTCACCCGGTCCAACGCCTCAGGCTCGAGTTCATCAGCGATCCGTACTACCACGTCGCCTAGAATGGAGAATTCCTCCAACTCTCTCCTACGCAGCGGATTTAATGAGAGATGCCCACACCAGTCCTGCATCGGTGAACCGGTGTTGACGGGCGCGAACGCCAGCATCGGGTTGCGGGGATCAAACTTCCTGAGTTGTTCAATATTGATTCTTTCTGCCATAACTTCCTCTCCAGATCGGACAAAGCTTCCGATCGAAAACGCGTTGTATTTAAGGGCCGCATTTTCAAAACCCTGAATAAAATCACTTTCATTCAGGCTTGAAAATCCCTCTCAATGTGCGGTGGAAATGCGCTGGGGTTAACGAGATCAGCTAAGTTGTAAGGGAAGATCTCTTAGACGCTTTTGTAGATAAGCGAATGTTCGAGGGGCCCGTGTTTCGAGTTGAGCTCTGCCGGTTCCGACACCGTCTGCGGGGACGACGACGATCTGTAATGCGGTCGAACTGATTTGTGATAAACGCTTGAACGCTCGATCGATCGCAGCTTTATTTTTTTCAAACTCTTCGTCGCTGAAGAAGGCTGCTTCGCGATTGCTCGGTAATTTCTTGGTCGGTATCCCCACAGCATTGGGCTCGCCTCTCATCGCCGCGGCTTGACCGCCAAAGCCTTGCCGAGTCAGGTTGTCGCCGAACAGGAAGATACGATCGTGATGATCTCGTACAAACGATCTCGTTATCCATTTCATCATCACGACCCGGTATCGCATGGCAGTCTCCTTACCTCAAAAAAATGCCGCCTAAAGATATTGATCTCTTCAGGCGGCAATTAGTACGAGATGTGGCTATCGATCAATAAGCAGCCGCCTGCTGGATCTCCGTCGGAGCATTCTGAACCGCCGGAATTGCCATGCCATCTCCTTCCTCATCGCGGCGACCCGACAAGAACTGGAACTCCTGCAGCACGATCTCCGCACCGGCCTGCGGCGAATCGTTTTGATCTACCCAGGGGCTAAAGGTAAGGCGCCCCTGTACATAAAGCCGGCTGCCTTTTCGCACGTAACGTGCAAGTGTCTCCGCCTGCTTTCCGAATGCTGTCACGCGAAACCAGTCGGTCTTCTCGACGCGTCCCTGTTCGCTGTTCCTGAATGAATTCGAGGCCATTGAAAAGCTCGCCACGAGCGTTCCGTTGTCCGTGATCTTTGTTTCCGGCGTTTTGCCGAGGTTGCCGATTATCGAAATATTTGCTGACATTTTCTTAATTCTCCTGTGTGATTTAATTTTCCGAGGATCACGTTGAGTGACACCCCTCGAATCCTTCTTCGAAGGCACACCTTTTCAGCCGCTGTTTATTTCTTTCGAATTTTTATCGAGGGCGTTAACGGAAGGAATTTGCGGATCGCGGTAGCGTCACTAATGGCCTACAGGCAATATCGATCATTCGTGATCGCCACGTGCCGAGGGCAATAGTTGGTTCCAGAATGGATAGCACCCATCAGTAGGAAGGAAATGAAACCAACTCACGATTGGCTTCGACGGCCGTTTGCCCGCCTCAACCCGTTCTTGTCGTCCGAGATTGCAATTAGCGCACTGTGGAGCGACACCGCAGCTTCGCATCTGGCGTTGATCTCATAATACATTTTTCTCGTAACCAAAGCGTTGCCTGTGTTCGTTTTTGCTACCTCGACAAGACACCCGAAAGGACCAACGCCGGAAGCATCGTGACTACAAAATCTGTTGTCTTCACGTTAGGTTCCGGATTCAAAATTTTCTCGTCTGGTGAACGGAAGAACGAAATAAATCTCAAGGAGCCAGCCAGGGTAGGTTTGCCACTTGATAATCTGCAAATTCGTGAACGAAATTCTCGGCCCAAGCGACGGCCCGTTCCACCGCCTGTTCCAGCTCCGCGTCATCATAAGTCACTTTATGCCAGTGCTTGTGCTTTGCATAAGCGTCTTCAAACATCCATGTAGCGCCTTTTCCTTCCTCTTGTAAGACCACGGTTACGCACTCGGCTGTCTTGGCCACGTGCGGAATCTCGTAGAGATGACCTGAAGGCTCTGTATTTTCGATCAATACGAACCTTGATGACAGAGCATGACGCATGACTTTCTGGATGACGCTCTCGCCCGCTTTGTCCGGTTGCTCCTTAATGATGTAGGTGTAATAGCCGAGTTCCTCTAGCTTGGAGGCAATCCTTTTCAATCTAACTAATGCGGCTCCGACATCTTTGCCCAGGACAAGAACAGTGTCAGAGTTTTCGAGAATCGAGTCAGCCCGATGCCAAACTAGGTCAAAGGCGGACCGTATCGATTCAACGACAACGTCCGCCTTCGTATCACAAGGCAGCCGCAGCTCCCAACGAACAAAAATATGTACGTCTTCATCGTCGCGTGATGGATTAGCAAGTGGGTGATCTTCATGGGCCAGCCGACGGACTGCACGTTCCATGGCCTCGGCAAATGCATAGGCGGAGAACTTGTGCTCCCAGTACTTGGTGTATATGTGCTCCTGAATTTCGCAGATCAGAATTTCACCGTCACGCCGTACGGTGGTTTCTGGAAAATAGTCGTCCATCACCCATACTCGGACATCTTCAGGCATGTCGCACAAAGCAAGGGCTTTCAGCATCTCAATGCTAATTGGATCACTGTCTTCGCCACGAAAGTCGATCCACTCATCCGAAGTCTCACTGTCGCTCATATCGTGCTCATCGTTGTCTTCAATTACCATACTTCGTTCGACACTCCCGAGTCATGGATAGTACGTCGCGTTGTGGCGTATTTTTCTTGTGCCTCATTATGTAACCTCTGTCGTCCGGTTCCGTATTCTTTTTTCTTGTTACGCCCGATTTCTCTCTCAGTAATAGCGATCGAAGTCCATTGCTCCATGGAGTTGGCTGTCGTTGCCATAGCCGGGGCAACGGGCGACCTAGGAGCGTTGTCGCCAACGGTGGCGTATTGTCACCGGAGCACGTCGCGATTCATCGCGAGTTCGGCTGCGAGAGCGGCGATTTGATTATTTTCGGGTCCTGATTCGACAGAACAGAAATTTGTGTATCTTTGCAAACGATGTCGAAATGAGGTTTCCACACGTCTCACATTTGACGTACTTTGTATTTTCTTTCGAAAATTTCTTAGCGCAGCGCTTCTTATGCTTCTTTGTTATATGTCCAGTAATCCCGCAATATATACACGTCCTAACTTCTGAAATAGGATTCTTCTCGGAATATTGTTGCTCAGTCTTTTGGGTACTCTTTGCTTTTTTAGCTTTTGCGGGGCGTACAATTTTAGTAGGCCAGCTTTGATGGCTATGTTTTGCCTTCTTGTGGCGACGCAGTTCCCCGGGTTTTATCTCTTGGGCACACAGTGGGCATGTGACCGACGGTGGCTGCGTAACATGTAACTCTTGACCATTGGAACTGGTCGCCACTCTATTCGATGTTCGTCCCGACGCGTCAAAGCCTTGTGCCTTTCGGAGGGCATCCAGATTTTCGATATTTACCCGATCCCAATTAAGCTTTGCCATACATTCTCTTGGTTATTCTAAAGAGTCTAATCGTTCAACTCAACCTTACCCAATTTTAATTCGCATGCGCTATTGGTTTCCGACAATTCGGCGGTTTAGAGTTTAGCAAGATGTGTTGAATGGCGTCATGAGTCGTTCCCTTCTACCCGATGAACTCCAGTTTTTAAGTCGCCATCGTATTGCGGTCATGACGTTCGGGCAGTAGCTCGAATGCGTCGGCATACGGTTGATTGATGGGATCTGTGAGGATAATTGAGACTGGTGTAAAAATATCCGTTTTGGTGCAAAAACAAACCAGTTCTGGAATATTTATGCCCCAATCATTGTGCGATGCGTTTCAATTTCTTTATCAATCCCGACCTGCTTATCCCTAATTGCTGAGCTGCTCGTGTGCGATTGTTATTATTGATAGCGAGCGCACTCCTGAGCAAATCTTGTTCAATTCGTTCGAGATACAGCTCCATACGATCGCCGGGCATAAAATCGGGCCCAGGACTTACGGGTGACATCGGTGATTGACTATCAAATATGATGTCTCACCTAAGCGTTGTTTGATCAAATCATTTGTCAGTACCGCTGATTTTACGGGCCTCCCGCCTTCCGAAGCAGCGAAGATCGCATCCAGCCAGACCTTCTCAACGAAGCTCCTTAATTCACGGACGTTACCTCGCCATGGCCACGATATAAGTAGTTTTAGATCTCTCGGATCAGCCTTAAAGCAAACACTTGAACGCTTCGCAAAATCTTGAATAAATTTCTGCGATAAGCATAGATTATGCGGATATTTATTGGTCGTGACGTGTTAGCACCAACTCGGGTGATCGATTTGTCCTCAACAACCTTGAGCAATTTAGCCTGAATGTTACTTTCCAGTTCGCCAATTTCATCCAGGAACAACGTGCCGCCATTCGCAGCTTCAAACTTGCCCTGTTTAGAAATGACGGCGCCGGTAAAGGCACCTTTCTCATATCCAAAAAGTTCACTCTCTATCAGCGAGCCCGCTAATCCCGCACAATTGGGGCAATAAACGGAGAGCTTTTTCGCGGACTGAGGTTATGAATTAGTTTCGCGGTACGAGTTTTGCCTGTTCCTGTTTCACCAAGTAAGCACAAGTCAAGAAAATCGAGACGTGCAAGATAATTTATGTTTACATTATTGGTTTTCAAGGTGTATAACATTTAAAACATACGTAGAACAGGAGTTAGTTGCCGATTGGAAAGAAGGTTATCTTTTCGAATCCAGAAAAACCGTCTCTCCGAAAAATGGTCGTTACTATTAAAACCCCCGAAAATCGTCATTGGTTAAACGGCAAAATGATTTGGTGGTAACGAACGCGGCGAACAACAGTTGTGGCCAACCCGATCCTCTCCAAGTTGCAGACCTCACCAGGTGACCCACCAAACAGTGGGTCGCGCGGTGCATTTGATCGAGAGGGACTTCTTGCAGAATCACTAAAACTCATCCGAAAAGTAGTATCTGGTCGTAGATCGATCTCCAATGACGACGTCCCAGATATTGCTCAAGAGGTCGCCCTTAGGCTATGGAAATGGCGCACAAAATATGAGTGTAAAGGCTCGGAAATGGAGGTCGATGAGTGGAGGTCCTTCACTGCTCGTACTGCCCACAACGAAGTTAATCGAACGCTTTCAAATCGAAACAACCATATCGATGTATCAATTGATGAAATTGAGCAGTTTAAAATTTCACAGACTGGCTCATCTGCGGAAACTCTGCAGCTGGTTGATTCGGCGTGGCAAGGTATTTGCAGACTGAGTCTCTATCAACGGCGGGCACTTCTTCTCAGTTCGATAGATCTCGTGATTTATCTCCTCCAGTATGGGGTCGAGGAAGACGAACTGTTGAAAGAGTTGGCAGTTTCACGGGAGGATTGGGAAGCGATTGCGTCAAGAATGCCACTGAGCGATAGCGAAATCGCTGCATTGGCAAATCCAGGTTCCGGGAAACAGCAAAATGGAACGAAAGCAAGCGCGGTGAAGAAAGCAAGGTTCGATGCTCGGAAGAGATTAAAGGAGTTGATGAATAAATGAATCAAAATCACTTATCAACTGCTGAAGTGCTGACGTATAGGGAAAATAATATTGGATCAACGGGATCGGTCCGTATAGGGAGGCATCTTCTCGTTTGTAGAGAATGCAGATCCAAATTGCCGGCCATAACACCGGAGCAATTTCATGCTTGCGTATCCGGTTCCGATTTGATTTTGACGACGGATCGGAGTTTACCGAGTCTAACCGACATCACACATTCGACACGTCTTTGGTCTGTTGCAAGGATCACGGCATTTGCCGGATTGGCAATTCTACTGCTAGCGGGAGTCTATTTCGTCGGTGTTCACAGAACCAACATTTCTGACGACACTGTTGCTAAAAACGAGGATAATTCCATCGGAACGCGGTTCGATCCAAATGACGGAGAATCCGTATTGGTTCCGTCTTCATCGGGAAATGACCCGACTAAAAGGGTTTCGACTAAATCTGAAAGTATTTCTGAATCGAAGCCATCATTCGAAACCAACTCCATCTCATTGGAGCCTAGGTCACACGTTTCGGGCAGCGAGCCTTACAAGAATAAGAAAGTGATGGACACACCCGGAAAGGTCGCCGCTGCTCGGAATTTCGCTGTTTCCAAAATCCGGGGCCTGGCATCGAAATGTGGTGATGCCGGGCGATTCGAAATGGGGTTTGAGAGTATTGAGCAGACTCATGTCCTGAAATGGAAGAAATTTCCCAACGCCGTAAAATATCACCTCTATATTTCCGATGACGATGAGATTCTTGTCGACGAATTCGAAACCGAACTAGCTACATCGTATGCATTGACAAAACCGCTCGACGCAAAGAAGTCTTACAGCTGGAAGGTGATTATTACCCTTGCGAATGGAAAGACGATGAACGTAGCCACCCAAAAATTTTCGTCGCTAGATTTTCTGTCGGTCCAGAACAGAACTATTCATAAAACGAGGGCTTTAACACGTTGTTCACTAGCGCAATAAACGAGCGCGATAAATTATATGGTAAGAGTAAACCGAAAACTTGGAATATCTGGCACGAATGCTTCGCGTTGTTATCTGGTCTGCGCTCTGTCGATGCTGTGCCTCGTATTACCCGCACTCTCACAGGATGACGTCTTTCCGGTTCCAGACACCTATCGGGTTGAAGGAATACCCCAAATAAAAAAATCCGATGTTGAGGGCATGTTCTACGATCCGGCGTCTATCAGGAGCAATTTGATCTGGGATGCAGATATTAAGAACAGGCGACTCTTAATTACAGATCAAACGAATAGTGTCTACTTGCTCGACACTCCCCTTGCTCAGCCGATTAAATTGATTGAGAAAATTGTTCCCAGTAAGGTAAAGGTGCGTCCAGATGGAACTTCTTTCGCATATACTTCCGACCAAGATCACGAAGACAATTACCAGCTGTATTTATATGACTTTGGGTCAAGAACTCAGAAGAAAATTATAACGCTAACAGGTAAGGACGAATCTATAGATTCATTTATCTGGAGCAAGACCGGCGATTCTTTGTTTTACATGAGGGTTGATTATGAGTCGAAAAAGAGCAAATTGTGCCGGTACGATTTTCAGAATGAAAACTGCTACGCGATAGAGTTGAAAGGGGTCTGGTCGGTAATTCAGGATAGCGGCAGTAAGTTACTTATCAAGAACTTCAAGGCTCCCAGCGACCAACATCTTTACGTTTATGATTCTGGGGCCGATAAATTGACCTCCATTGATGGAAGGAACAATAGCCCTAGCGGGTTTCTTGTCGGCGACCGAGTTTTTTGGATGAGCGAAGGTAACGAAACCTGTGGCGGAACCCCGTGCATACTTTTGCTAACGTTGAAAAACAACAAAATAACGAAGTTAAAGTTGCCTGATAATATTAAGAATTCGTACGAGTTCAAGATATCTCCAGAGGGAAATAACCTTATGATTCAGGAAACAGTAGATGGGATCGACCATCTACAAGTTTTTCAGCTCAAAAACAGCAAAATCGATACCCCCATTCCAGGATTTATCTCCGACTCTTATGTTATTTGGAACAGCCGGTGGCTCTCAGAAACTGAAATTGTATATACGTTAGAAAACATCGGCAAACCAGCTTCGATTCATTCTTATAACATAAGAACCAAAAAGGTAACCGATTGGACCAAGGAACGAGTGCCACTGCAGCTTGATAACAAAGTAAAACCGCCCGAGGCGTTCAAATGGCGAACTTTTGACGAGAAGGAGATTTCAGGCTACATCGTTCGACCGACGAAGGCCGTAAAGAAGTCCCCGGTTCTGATTTTTGTCCACGGTGGGCCGCCAGTTCTCGATAGACCTGTCTTTAATTCGCAAGATATAAGATTGATTTCAAGTCTCGGTTTAACAATCATTCATACAAATATTAGGGGCTCATCGGGATTCTCAAAGGATTTTATGGATGCCGATAATCGAGAAAAACGCGGTGACGCGATAAAGGATATTCGGGCGCTGCTCAATTGGGTCGAAAGGCAGCCAGATTTGGATGCCGGACGGATTTACTTACGGGGTGAAAGTTACGGCGGATTTGTTGTCCTGTCAACGGCATTGCAAGAACCGACGAGAGTAAAAGCGGTGATCGCTGAGTATCCGCTCATCTCGATCAGAGGGTTTTTATCACAGAGTTGGATTGATGAAGCTGCAAAAAATGAATATGGCGATCCGGCGAACGAAAGTCTAATGAAAGATTTAGACAAACTTTCGCCGCTCGGAAACGCCGACCGATGGAACAAAATCCCCCTGTTTATGACTCGCGGAAAGCTCGATTCAAGAGTTCCTGAAAAGGACGTAACTGATCTAAAAAACCAGTTACAAAATGCAGGTACCGACCTGTGGTACATATATTCAGCCAATGACGGCCATGGCGTCGGCGGAAGATATGTGTTCGCGGCGATGTACGAATTTCTAAAAAAGCAAATAACTAAGGAGTAGCAAATAAAAATGAAAAAAATAAAATTACTTTTCTGTGGGACGTTATTGTCAATCCTTTTGGTTGGCAACGTTTTCGCCGCTGACGTAAATTACAACAGCGCATTTAGCTTTCTTAACGGAGCTTTAAGTGCAATCCTTTCTGTGTTCACGGATCCATGCGAGGGAAGAATATGCACTACTTGCAAACCTGGTTCCGGTGGGGAGTCTGGAGATACGTGCCGTCCGAACTCAAACTAACCCTATTTTTATGCAGTTAAACTATAAAACGAAGCAGATTTTAGCTTGTGTAAGTCTGCTTTGTTTTGTTTTCATTTCTCACATTTCTGCCCAAACCACCAATCTCTTAAACCCTATTGAGCGGGCCGAAGCTAATTTCGATAACGGCGACTATGTTCGATCAGTAGAAATTGTAGAAAAGGCAATTTCGGCCCACAAAGATGCGAAAAGTGGCCTTAATATTTCAAAGGCGTTGGACCTATTGGCAAGATCGCAAATTTCTCTGCAAAAATACGAAGAAGCGGAGAAGAGTCTTAACGCAGCCTTAGAGGCGATTCCTCTGACAGAGTCGATTTCGTTAGAGCGGGCTCAAATTTTCCTCCATTTCGCTTGGCTTTTTAGGGCTCAAAGGAAATTTGCCGTCGCGTTGGAGTATTCACAAAAGGCTATTTCCTTACCCCAGAATAATCCACAGATTCTTGCAGAACATTATCTCAATGTTGGCCGAACCCTCTTCGCATCCAGCTATGACGTATCGGCTATCATCTGGCTTGAAAAGGCTGAAATGTTATTAGCAGGTGAAAAGATGAGTTCGGCCAAACTCGAAGTATATCGGTTTCTAGCGCTTGCTTGGTCGTCGAAATTGAATTATCAGGTGGCTTTGATCTACGCCCGAAAAGGGGCTGTGGAAGCGGAACACACTCGCTTCAAGCATAAATATCGTCAAGCATTGTTTGATTTGGCAACTATTTTGAGCGAGTCGGGACAGCAAACGTCGGCTTTGCTCACCCTGGAAAAAGGCTTGGCGCTCGCTCTCGCAGACAATAATTCCTTTCACACCGGCAATTTCCTCACGTCATTGCTTTTGAACTCCCTGGATACTGACAACCTAGATAAGGCTGCCGCATATCTCGACCAATTAGAGAAATGGAATGGAAATAAGGACTTTTTGTTCGAAATTCTTCTGGGCAAAGCAATTATTTCCGCGTTCACCCGGAATACCCAAAGATCGAACGAGATTTTCGCTCAGCTAGAAAAAATGGAACACTCCTCGGATTTTGTGCTCCCTGGCTGGAACGTGAAAATTGCGAAGAGAAACGGAGACTGGGAACGGGTAATTCAGTTTAATCAGAAGCTTTTGGATTTGTGCAAGGAGGGTAATTTTCGCGACGAACTACCAGCGATCCATTTAGACTTTGCCCTGGCATACTTTCATCTGAATAACCTTCAATTATCAAAAGTACATTTGGAAAAATCTCTTGGATTCGTCGAGGAAATTAGGAAGTCGGAAAACAATAACCTGTCGCTCGGATTATTTGAAACCTACCATAATGCATATCGGTTACTCGCGCAGCTAAATTTTGAAAATCCTCAAGAGTCCTTTGAACTCGTGGATTTCTTAAAAGCGCGTCTACTTAGTGACCGGGTCAATAATGCTGCGATAAAAAGGCAGTCTGTCATTTCGCCAGAGATCAGACGGAAACTTGAAGACATATCTCTAGAGTATATCGAGGGCCAAATTGGCGCTGATGAGATTGATCGGAATGAAAAATTAATTACAAACTCGATCCCCGATTTGAATCTGGTAAAACCGGAATTAATGGAACTGAACAAACTCCAGGACCTTAGAGATACGGCCGTGATCTCATATTTCTTTACGCTGGATAAAAAGCTGATCGCTTTCGTCTGGGAGAAGGACAAAAATCTCAAAACGTTTTACCTACCGATAACTGAGGATGCGGCCGAAGATTACGCAAAGAAAACGCCTGAAAAGATCAGGAACTTCATCTTTTTCAAAAAGGACGGCAAGGAGATGTATGACAAATTGTTAAAGCCGCTAAATATTTCAGCGAAACGCCTGATTCTCGTTCCTGACAAATCGCTGTGGAAAATTCCGTTTCAAGCACTAAGTCCGGATGGTGAGAAATATCTTATCGAAACCACGACGATCAGTTACGCTCCGTCAGTTTCCATAGTCCTCGAACAGCTAAAGCATCCCCGACTTGTTCGCAAAACATTCCAGGCTTTTGCCAATTCATCATATGACGGCCAAAGCCTGCAATTTGTAAACGCTGAAGCAACCTCCGTAGCCGGTCTTTTCAATTCACGACCGGTGCTGAACGCATCCATCGCAGATTTTCAACGAGTTTCCGATAAGTCGGATATCTTGCATTTTTCAATGCACGCACAGGTCGATAGTGACCAGCCCTTAGATTCGTTCCTGGGGTTCAGAAATATTGGAAATGATCGCGGCCGTTTAACCGTCGAAGATCTATTAAATACAAAACTAAAAAAAGGAAGCCTTGTTTTCCTTGCTTCATGCGACACGAATAATGTCTTGAACGGGGAGGGACTTGTAAGCCTCGCTTGGGGAATGATGGGTTCTGGCGCAACTTCGGTGGTTTCCGCTCAGTGGGAAGCAAGTGATAAGTCAACGCAGAAGTTCAGCGAATTGTTCTACCGGGAACTTCTTAAAGGGTCCTCAACTTCATCAGCTCTGCAAACAGCCTCGATCGAAATGATCCATGACAAGGCTTCTGGATTTCATGAACCATATTTCTGGGGCATCTTCACACTTCTCGGTGACTTTCGCTAGGTCCTCAAAATTGCATCTCTGTCAATATTTATGAGCGAAGAGCCGTAAAAGATTTCGCCTAAGCGCAACTAGGATTCCAATGCAGGCGGATTCGCAAAAAAGAGACTTGATCCCAACCATTGTTGGTGGGCAGGAAACTCTGGACGGTCTTTGGCAAGATTGCGTTAGAAGCCTTCTGGTTTACGGACACGTACCTAATTGAATTTGCAGCATCCATACACGTGTTCTAGCGACGGCGCATTGTTTAACTCGTTTGCTGGCATTACTATATCAAGTAAACTCGAACTACTAGATCGTCATTAGAATGCCATGCCATGGAAATAATTGATAACGTCAATCAACTACTAGGTGAAAACCTAAAGCAGACGATTGAACCTAAATCAAAACTGAAAATCGCGGCGTCGTGCTTTTCGATATACGCCTTTGAGGCGCTAAGAAAAGAGTTCGAAAGGGTTGAATCCGTGGAATTTATCTTCACATCGCCAACCTTTGTTCCCGATGAAGTTACTGACAAAATTAGAAAAGAGCGTCGAGAGTTTCATATTCCGAAACTTGATCGAGAACTCGACTTTTACGGAAGCGAGTTTGAAATTCAGCTCAAAAATAAATTGACTCAGCGTGCGATAGCGAAAGAATGCGCGGAATGGATACGTCGAAAAGCTACCTTTCGTTCGAATCGCAGCAAGGCTGCCATGCAACAGTTCGCATGCGTTGTCAATGACAGATCCGAATCCGTTTATATGCCGCTGCATGGATTCACGGCGGTCGATCTTGGGTACGAGCAAGGCAACGCGATATCGAATATCGTAAATAAATTTGACGAGTCTTTATATACGAAAACCTATCTAGACCTCTTTGACCAGATTTGGAATGACACCGAAAAACTTGAAGACGTTACGGGCCGGCTCCGAGAGCATATAGCCTCGGTCTACAAGGAAAACTCACCAGAAAGAATCTATTTCTTGATGCTTTTCAACATCTTCAATGAGTTTCTTGAAGATTTGAACGAAGATGTACTGCCCAATGATCTCACTGGGTATCAGGATAGCTTGGTTTGGAACAAGTTGTTCAATTTTCAGAAGGACGCGGCGACCGGGATCATAAATAAGCTCGAAACCTTTAGCGGCTGTATATTGGCGGACAGCGTTGGTCTTGGTAAAACCTTCTCGGCCCTCGCGGTTGTCAAATACTATGAGCTTCGTAATCGTTCGGTGTTAGTTCTATGCCCGAAAAAACTCGCAGAAAACTGGACGAATTATAAGGGCAATCTAACCACGAATATCTTCGCGAAAGATCGATTTAATTACGATGTGCTTTGTCATACGGATTTACAACGCACTAGCGGCTATTCTCTTGGGCTTCCGTTGAACAAGATTAATTGGGGAAATTACGATCTCGTTGTAATAGACGAATCGCATAACTTCCGAACTAATGAGGCTTTCAAGGAACGCGAAACTCGTTATCAGAAATTGATGAATTCGGTCATCAAACAGGGTGTCAAAACCAAGGTTCTCATGCTATCCGCGACACCGGTGAACAATCGGTTCTCTGACCTTCGAAATCAGCTTGCTTTGGCTTACGAGGGTGATTCTGAAAACCTTAGTCGAAACCTAAAGACTCAGCGGAGTGTCGAAGAGATTTTTCGCCGTGCTCAGTCGGCCTTTAACGTCTGGTCAAAACTGCCGCCTGAGGATCGGACTCCTGAGGCGATAATGAAATCGCTCGATTTCGATTTTTTCGAACTGCTAGACAGCGTAACCATCGCCCGGTCGCGGAAGCACATTGAGAAATATTACGACACGAGCGACATTGGCAGCTTTCCCGAACGCCGTCATCCGATCTCACATCATTGTCCTTTGACGAGTCGGGATGATGTTATCGGTTTCAACGAAATATTTGGTCAGCTTACGCTGATGAAGCTCGCGGTGTATGCGCCGATCCTCTACATTCTCGATAGTCGGCTCGCCAAATACGAAGCGATGTACGACACCGAAGTCCACGAAGGGAAGAGCAAATTGAGACAGGCGGATCGGGAAAAAAGCCTTCAGGCCTTGATGACGATCAATCTGCTAAAACGGCTTGAAAGCTCCGTCGAGGCGTTTCGATTGACCCTGAAAAAGTTAAAGGCCAACCATCTTCGGACACTTGGTCAAATCGAAGCCTTTCAACAAGGCGGCAAAGATTTAAGCATCACTGATGTCTCGATTGCCTACGAAGATGCCGAACCAGAAGATGACGATTTCCCCGACCCGGACGACGAAGAAATGCAGATCGGCGGCAAGGTGCAAATCAGCCTTTCTGATATGGATCTTCCGCGTTGGGAGCATGACCTGAAAGCCGACCTCGATGTAATCGAATATCTGATCGAGGAAATGGAAAAAGTCTCGCCCGCTGACGATTCAAAGCTCCAGCATCTGAAAGTCGAACTTGAAAGTAAACTGACCTCGCCGATCAATCCGGGCAACAAAAAGGTTCTGCTTTTTACGGCCTTTGCGGATACGGCAAATTATCTCTACGAGCATATTGCAAGCCATTTTCTTGTCAAGCACGGCCTACACACCGCAAAGGTTACTGGCGGCGATAGCCCAAAATCCACGCTCGAAAAACATTACGATTTCCAGTCGATACTCACGCTCTTTTCACCGCGGTCAAAAGAGAAGGCCGCAATCTTACCCGGCGAACCGCGTGAGATTGATTTTCTTATCGGCACGGATTGTATTTCGGAAGGACAAAATCTTCAGGACTGCGATTACCTGATCAATTACGACATACATTGGAATCCGGTGCGGATCATTCAGCGCTTTGGCCGGATTGACCGTATCGGTTCGCAGAACGAGAGTATCCAGTTAGTAAATTACTGGCCTGACATTACGCTTGACGAATATATCAACCTCAAAGAGCGGGTCGAAAACCGGATGGTTATCGCGGACGTGACGGCAACCGGTGACGACAATCCATTGAGCGCCAAAGCAAACGATCTGTCGTATCGAAAGGAACAGCTTCGGCGACTTCAGGAAGAGGTCATAGAAATGGAAGACCTCAAAACTGGTGTTTCCATTACCGATCTCGGCCTTAATGATTTCCGCATGGATTTGCTCAATTACGTTAAGGTAAATTCCGACCTCGGCGGCCTGCCGAATGGATTGCATTCAGTCGTTCCGCCAAACGACAACGGCTTAAATCCCGGTGTTATCTTTGCCCTTCGCAATCGAAATCAGGGTGTTCGAATCGCCCTTCACAATCGCCTGCACCCCTATTATCTGGTCTATGTCGGAAACGATGGCGAAGTGATTACCGACCATACGGAAGTTAAACGCCTTCTCGACATGGTTCGCAATGCTTGTTCAGGCAAAAAGGAACCGATCGCCGACGTTTGTGAGATATTCAACCGGTCAACCCAAGATGGGCGCAATATGGAGCCATATTCCGAGTTACTGGGCAAGGCCATCAACTCCATCATCGATATAAAAGAAGATAGCGATCTCGATAGCTTGTTTACGGTGGGCAAAACCACGGCTCTCGTTGAAACCGTGTCGGGCCTTGACGATTTTGAGCTTATCGCGTTTATCGTCGTTCAAAAGGAGGGGTAGCTGGATGTTATTCTCCTATCCCAAACAATCAGAATTCGGACGCATTATCCCAAAGAATAAAATCTACGAACATGCACGGCCTTCAGCGGCGTTGCGTGATAAATTTGTAAAGCAGATAGACAAGATAGTCTGGCAATACAAGCTGTCGCCCGAAACGGTAAATCTTCGAGCAAAAAAAGCTGTTCCTGAGATCGAGATTTTCTCGATTAAGCTAAGAACCCCGGAGGTACGGGAAGAGGTTTTGCGTTGCATCGATACTGCGATACCGTTCCCGATCGTCTATGAGCTTATTTTTGATGGGCAGATTAAAACAAAGGCTGCTTTCAAACGGCCAAGTGAGGGTGACTCGAATAAATGGGTTACCGACATCTATTTTGAAAGCGGTTGGCAAAAGGAAAATGCTCGACGCGAGGTTTTGCCTGTAGCTTTGGATCTTGGTTTATTGTACGAGCAGATGCTTCGCCGATTGATGCCCGTTTCGCGAATTGCAGGCGAAGATATCGGGGCACAGGTACAACGGCTTTCTGAGATTCGGAGTAAAGGAAATGAGGCGGCAAAGATCGAAGCTCGTATGCATAAGGAAAAGCAGTTCAATCGCAAGGTTGAGCTAAATGCAGTGCTACGTAAGCTCCGGGCTGAGATAGCAGTTCTCTCAAAGTAAAATGCTTAACAAAACTGATTTTAGAAACTACATCAAGTGCAAAAACGAGTTTTGGCTCTATAGTCACTTTCCCGAACTGAAGCCGGCAATTGCCTTGAAGGATCAGCTCCGTCGGGAGGCCGGGTATGAGGTCGAAGCCCACGCTAAAACATTAGCGACCCTACAAGGGCCGAATGTAGAAACTGGCACAGAATTTCAAACAGCAACTCTCTACGCCAAAGCCGACATTGTCGCTACTGACCAAGTGACTGGTGAGATCGACATTTACGAAGTTAAGTCAGGAACCGAAGCCAAGGAAGAATATCAGCAAGATTTAGCATTCCAATGTTACGTAGCCCGACAAGCTGGATTCGTTGTGAGGAGAGCGTCGCTTATCATTGTTAATAATACTTACCTTTTCGATGGGAATCTTGATGTTGATAGTCTCTTGCGGATCACGGACGAGACGGAAACCGTCAATGCGCTCCAGCCTGCCGTAACGGAACAGGTTGGGGATGCCCAGGCCCTCTTAGCTCATGATGAGCCGGTGGTTACGCTCAACGATTATTGCAAAGCTAATAAACTGGAGTGCAGCTTTATTATGCGCCATTTTCCGGACATTCCTGAGTTCAACGTTTCACACATATTCAACGCCGGAACGAAAAAGCTAACGGAAATGCTGAACGTCCCGATTCTTCATGTCCGGGACATCCCTGCCGACTTCAAAATGACTGATATACAATCTGCAATAGTTGCGGTCGAGCGTTCGGGACAGACTTATATCGATAGTGGAACTATTAAAGGCGAGATTGATGGCCTGATTTATCCTCTCAATTTCCTGGACTACGAGAGCTTCAATCCAGCAGTACCTAAATTTGCGCATACACGACCCTACCAACAGATGGTCTTTCAGTATTCTCTGCACACGATGGACGAGCCAGGTGGCGACCTTCGACATTCTTATCATTTGTCGAGGAATGATGGGCGACATCCGACCGAGGAGATAGTCGAGCGGCTTTACGAAGACCTTAATGGACGAATCGGCACTATTATTATATGGAGCGAAGGTTTCGAAAAGACGCGCAATACGGAAATTGGTGAGATGTACCCAGACTATGCACCATTTCTCGCCGAACTGAATGAGAATGTTTACGATTTGCGAAAGGTCTTCTCGCGGCGGCTGTATATGCATCCGGAATTTCGCGGTCGGGACTCGATAAAGAAGGTGCTTCCGGTTATTACAGACCTTTCTTACGAAGGGATGGACATTGCTGATGGCCTAACCGCCTCTATCAAGTGGTATCACGCCGCAACCGGTCGCGGAACGCAGGAAGACCGAGACAAAACCTTTCGCGACCTTGAAGCCTACTGCCATCTCGATACGCTTGCGATGGTCGAGATATACAAACACCTGTTGACGATCTGACATTATGGACAAGTTAAAAATGCACACTCCCGATTTTACTGACGAGAATATCGCCCGCCTCGCGGAGCTTTTCCCAAGTTGCGTTACGGAAACCAAAGACGCAGAAGGGAATTTGAACCGGGCGATAGATTTTGACCAGCTTCGGCAGGAGCTTTCGGGCAATATCGTTGATGGGCCTCATGAGCGCTATCATCTCGACTGGCCGGGCAAACGCGAAGCGTTGTTGACGGCAAATGCACCCATCGCCAAAACGCTTCGCCCCAGCCGCGAGGAATCGGTCGATTTCGACACCACAAAAAACCTTTACATCGAGGGTGACAATCTCGACGCCCTCAAACTGCTTCAGGAAACATATCTCGGCAAGGTCAAGATGATCTACATCGACCCGCCGTATAACACCGGAAACGATTTTATCTACGAAGACGATTTTGCCGAGGATAAGGACGCATATTTTGAGCGTTCGATGCAGAAAGATGAGGAAGGAAATCGTTTGGTGTGGAATTCGGAAGCAAATGGCCGCTTCCACTCCGATTGGCTTTCAATGTTATATCCCCGATTGAAGCTTGCGCGCAACTTATTGCGTGATGACGGTGTAATTTTTGTCAGTATTGACGATAACGAGGTACTGAATTTACTCGGTATTTTGAACGAGATATTCGGTTCAGCTAATCACATCGCCACGGTGGTTTGGGAAAAAGTCTATACAACAAAAAACGACGCCAAGTACTTCTCGGCGAGTCACGAATATTTAACCTGTTACTCCAAAAACACTGACGGAACGATGATTGGAAGGCTTGGGCGGACCGAGGAGATGGACGCTCGTTACAAGAATATTGACAATGATCCAAGAGGGCCATGGAAAGCGATTCCATTGTATTCCGAGGGTGAAAGTAAAAATGGTCGATACGACATCGTTGCGCCGGGTGGAGCTATCTTTCAGCCCCGTAAGGATATGCACTGGCGCTATCGCGAAGCCGATATGATGGCCCTTATTGATGACAACCGTATTTATTTTGGCAAGGATGAGAATAGTCAACCTAATCTCAAACGTTTCTTAAATGAAGTTGCGCAAGGAGTCAGAGCTAAGACCCTTTGGCCGAGTAAGGACGTCGGCAGCAATGACTCTGCGAAAAAAGAATTGAAAGAACTCTTCGGTTCAGACATACCTTTCCCATATCCGAAACCAGTTACATATATTCAGCGCATGATTCAGCTTGGTGGTGAAGTTGAAAGCAACGAAGAACTTATTATTCTTGATTTCTTCTCCGGATCTGCAACGTCGGCCCATGCCGCAATGAAACAAAATGCGGGAGACGGCGGAAATCGAAAGATGATCTCAGTTCAGTGGCCCGAAGAGACGGAGCGAGGGGATTTCAGCACAATCGCCGAGATCGGCAAAGAACGCATCCGCCGTGCGGGCAAAAAGATCAAAGAAGAGGCCGGGCTTATGGCAGCGAATCTCGACATCGGCTTTCGCGTGCTAAAGGTCGATACATCCAATATGAAGGATGTCTATTACTCCCCCGACACCGCCGAACAAGCCAAGTTGACCGACCTGATCACCAACATCAAAGAAGACCGCACCCCCGAAGACCTCTTGTTCCAAGTCCTTCTCGATTGGGGCGTTGACCTCGCATTGCCTATCGAACGCGAAACCATCGCGGGCAAGAAAGTTTTCTTCGTTGATGACAATGCTTTTGCGGCATGTTTTGATGACGGAATATCAGCCGAGCTGGTCAAAGCGATTGCTGAGCGCAAGCCAATGCGTGCCGTGTTCAAAGACAATGGCTATGACCGCGATGATACAAAAATCAACGTCGCTGAGATATTCAAACTCATTTCACCCGACACGGAGCTGAAGGCCATCTAAATGAAGCTCAAATTCAAAAAGCAACAATTCCAAACCGATGCCGTCCAAGCCGTAGTCGATTGTTTTAAGGGGCAAGGCAATAGCGGGCACAGGCCGTTTACAGTTGAGCGACTGACGCCAATGGAAGACAGTCCACTGTTAAAACAGCAACTGAGCGAGACGCTGCCTGGTTTTGGCAATCAAGACTTCAAGATAACCGATGATCTCTTGCTCTCGAATCTTCACGCCGTTCAGCGACATCAAAATCTCCAGATTTCGAAAGGTTTGGTAAAAGACGATAAGACGGGATGCTCGGTTAATCTGGACATCGAAATGGAGACCGGAACCGGTAAAACATACTGTTACATCAAGACAATGTTCGAATTGAATAAGCAGTATGGTTGGAGCAAATTTATAGTAGTTGTGCCCAGCATTGCGATCCGCGAAGGTATTTCCAAGTCGTTTGAGATTACAGCGGACCATTTCCTCGAAGAATATGGAAAACGGGCGAGGTCGTTTATCTACAATTCCGGCCAACTGCACAATCTAGAGTCATTCTCTTCCGACGCGGGCATCAATGTAATGATCATCAACGTGCAGGCGTTTGCGTCACGAGGCAGGGACAATCTCCGAATATATTCCGAACAAGACAGTTTCCAATCGTATCGCCCGATAGATGTCATCAAGCGAAATAACCCCATCGTCATCATCGATGAGCCACAAAAACTCGGTGGCGATGTGGCTCTAACATCTCTCAAGGAGTTCAATGCGTTATTTACGCTGCGGTACTCGGCCACCCATAAGAAGAATTACAACAACGTCTATCGTCTGGACGCTCTCGACGCTTACAATCAAAAGCTTGTTAAGAAGATCGCAGTAAGAGGTATTTCAGTCAAAGGCCTTAAAGGCACTAACGCTTATTTGTATATTGACGGTATTCACATCTCGACGAACTCTCCGCCATTGGCGTCGATAGAGTTTGAAGTCAAACAAAAAAACGGGATAAAGCGAATCACCAAAAAGCTGAAAGCACACGATAATCTTCATGCTCAATCGAATGAATTGGGCGCTTATGACGGATTTACCCTCAGAGAGATAGATGCTCGGACAAACGTTGTGACGTTCACTAATGGCGTCGAAATGGCCGTCGGTGAAGTACTGAATAATCCAGATGATAAGGCCTTACGTCAGATACAGATCCGTGAGGCGGTTAAATCCCATTTCGAGAAGGAAAAGATGCTTTTCAACAAGGGCATCAAGGTGTTGTCTCTATTTTTCATCGACGAGGTTAAAAAATATCGCAGTTACGATGGAGACCAAATCGTCAAGGGTGAATATGCCCTGATATTCGAGGAAGAATACAAAAGACTTCGCGAAGAATACCGCACCCTGCTCGACGAGGCTTATACAAAATACATCGACGAAATCGAACCGGAACGAACTCACAACGGCTATTTCTCGATTGACAAGAGCAAGCGCCTTGTCGATCCGTCAATCATCGGGCGTGGCGAGGAAAAAGGCAATTCAGATGATGCGGATGCGTATGACCTGATCTTAAAGGATAAGGAAAAGCTATTATCGTTCGAGGAACCTACACGATTTATCTTTTCACACTCAGCACTTCGCGAGGGCTGGGACAATCCAAACGTTTTTGTCATCTGCACACTCAAACACAGCGACAACACGATCTCTCGCCGGCAAGAGGTTGGTCGCGGCATGCGTCTCTCTGTAAACCAATCTGGCGACCGCATGGATGATCCAGCAACGGTTCACGATATTAATGTTTTGACCGTTGTCACGGGCGACAGCTACACCGATTTCGTTTCGAAACTACAAAGCGAAATAAGCGAATCGCTTTCCAGCCGACCACAAAAGGCGAGCCGCGAATATTTCACAGGCAAAGTTCTAAAAACATCTGACGGCGACGTTACTGTTACTCCCGAGATGGCATGGGAGATTAATAACTATCTTGGAAATAACAAATATACAAACTTTCAAGACGAAATCACTGCAACTTATCACGACGCCAAAAACATTGATCAACTTGCCAATCTTCCACTAACCCTTCTGCCTTATAAAGAGCAGATATTTCAGTTAATTGACGGCGTATTTGATCCTTCGCAGGTCAATAAACCTGACGATGGGGCGGCGGCAAAGAACCCTCGCAATGCGAATTTCGAGAAAAAAGAATTCCATGAGCTTTGGAATCGTATTAACAAACAGGCTGCTTATACCGTTTCATTCGATTCGGATGAGCTGATAAGAAAATCGGTCAACTGGCTCGATAAATATCTGACGGTCGATAAGCTTCAATTTACCATCCAACGTGGCGAACAGATTGAAACGGCGACTATAGAGCATTTGGAAGGTGGAACAGCCTTCACAGTTGAGGAAACTGCTACGGAACAGATGGACGGATCGATCCACTCCGAAGTTAAATATGATCTAGTTGGCAAAGTGGCCGAGGGGACTGGACTGACTAGACGAACCGTTGCGACTATTCTGTCAAAGATTCAAATGCCGAAGTTCGGACTCTTTAAGGTGAATCCCGAAGCTTTTATTGCTAATGTCTCGCTTTTGATCAACGAGCAAAAAGCGACTATCACTATCGAACATCTTGCGTATAACCGGATCGACAAGACCTACGACGCCACGATCTTTACGGAAGCTCAAGTGGTAGGCAATTGGGCCTCGGCCGGTTCGCTGCTCAAACATCATATTTACGATTATGTAATCACCGATTCTGACATTGAACGAAAATTTGTTACCGATCTCGACACGAGCAACGACGTCGTCGTATATGCAAAACTGCCAAAGGCTTTCGCGATCCCAACACCGGTCGGCAACTATAGTCCCGACTGGGCCATTTCGTTCAAGGAAGGAACGGTAAAGCATATTTACTTCGTCGCCGAAACAAAAGGCTCACTTCAGACGATGCAATTGAGGCAAATAGAAACGGCAAAGATCGACTGCGCTAAGAAGTTCTTCGAAAAGATCACGTCAGATCAGGTCAAATACGACGTTGTCACCACGTATGGACAGTTAATGCAATTAGTGAAATAAACCTGTGAGCCTCCGAATCAATAACAAGATCAGCGATGAGTTTGCCAAATTAAGCGGCCTGTTGGGGATAGATCAAGATAGTCTTCTGGATTATCTGAATTGGTGTTTACTTGAACACCTAGTCTCGGAACTCGCGAATGATCCATTTTGGAAGGGCGACGATCGTACCCGGCCCAACGCAATCGCCGTTTTCAGAAGCAAGGTCGAGCAGCGGACGGGTGCCAAGTGGGATAATGACAACATCCTCGCGTTATTCGAGAGGGTAAAATCGTCCACCGAAAAACACTATCGGCAGCCGATAACTTATGCGGAATTGTTGCGACTTCTTATTAACTCTACGTTAAAGTGCGCAAACACGAATTGTGGCAAGAGTCCCCCGGAAGTGAAGTTACATATTGATCATAGGTTTCCGTCGTCGAAAGGCGGTTCGTCGAAATTCGAAAACCTTCAATTTTTATGTGAAACGTGTAATTTGTCGAAATCAAATAAACTGGAGAAAGCTGACATATGGCTAAAATTAGAATCCCTGCAACTATCCTAAGACAACGGGACAAGAACCTGTACCTTTTCAAGATAAACTCAACGCTCCTAAGCAAAATCGCTTATGTTACGCCGCGTTCGGAGGATGATCCGGATGAACTCCAACGAGTCGTGAGTACGCCGAGAGCGAAGGAGATTGGGAATTGGCTTCAGGATGATAACTCCTTGTTGCCCAACGCCATAGTTATCGACCTAAAGCAAAATGTCGAGATTGAACCGTCCGGCATACCTGATCAAGTAACGATCGCGATACCAAACCCGGACGAAGATCCGGATCACAAGATTGCATATATACTTGACGGCCAACACAGGGTAAAGGGGTTTGAGTATGCCGAGGGAATCGAATTCGATCTGCCGATCGTAGCCGTTCACAATGTAAGTCAAAACATTCGTGCAAAATTGTTTATCGACATCAACTCAAAACAGGTGAAGGTGGATGAGCGCTTGCTTCTTGACTTGATGGCCGGCACCGGAATCTTGGAGAGCGACGATGATCGGGTGTACGAGGTGGTCAAGGGACTGAATTCTGAGCCTTCGTCGGCACTATTCGAAAAGATACAGTTCCTCCCTGAACAAAAAGGAAAGTGGATCAAGAATACAACGATCTTCAATCTTCTAAAGCCTCACGTATCGAACGGCGGCGTTGTCTATAACAAAACGACCGCACAACAGATAGAGATTTTCAATGCGTATTTTAATGCCTTCAAGGACGTGTTCACAGATGCCTGGGAAGATCAAAAAACCTCTGTTCTAACCAAGAGCATGGGGTTCGAACTGATGACGGGGATTTTTAGAGAAATCAAGCAGCGATGTGACCTCTACGAGGGACGACAACTGAATCGGGATTCATTCAAAAGGCAAATAAGCATTCTGACGGGTAAGACCGTTACACTCAAATTGAAGGACAAGTCGACAATTGATATACCGATAAACTGGACCAGTAACAGTATGGGACAGTTCTCGAATAAGCAGTGGATACGCGAGATCGTAAAAGAACTTATCAATCTCCTAAATTTAGATGACCGAGGACAGGCATGAGGACCGAGGAACTAATTCAAAAAGGTTTTATTGATATCAGCGACGATGTTAACTTTCGGACACATGCGGATGTGCTGCGGTTATTTGGAAAGGATGTAAAGATCTTTCAAAAGGCCTTTGCCAAGCATCCGCATGAAGATAGCGTTCATATTTGGTTTCCGATGTTTTACGATGACGATAATAACGACTGGGAAAATACGTTTGGCTTAAATGAGGATGCAGTTTTCGAACGCCGCAAACATGATAACGAAGGCTATCTGACTGAACAATTTGACGCTCCGCAAAATCATCGGCGGATCCTGTTCGCAAAGATCGCCCCTTTTGGCCGTGTCTTTTACAAATTTAAGGGCATTTACCAGTTCGACCCTGAGCTTTCCCGTAAAGCAAAGAAAGCCGCGTATCGACGTGTTGCGAAACAGGCCAAGCTTTATCCTGCGGGATGAAACGAAAGATGCAATGAGACCAAACCAAAGAAAACGTTCAACACGGATCAGGGTCTTCCGAAATAGTGAGCTGGTTGACCCACTGTCGCCGAGGATTCGCAGCGATCAATCCGAAAAGTTAAAAAATCTTGAGGCGATCAGCACACGCCGCGTGAAGCGAAAGGATCCAGTGAAGCTCAGCACCAAAAAGCCAGATGAGATATATACTGCTGGCAGGGTGATAGTTTGTGCGGCGTGCAAACGAACTAATCCCAGCAAAAGAATGTACCGCTACCGTCATAGCTCAAGGGGCCAGATCATTCTTTGTGAGGCCTGCGACGAAAGCGCGGAGGTTAGATCGTTTTGCAGCCTCGATGCCCTTGACTTCCACAGAAAGGAAATAAAAATCGTGTAGAGTTGATATAAAGTGAGTCGGCACACCAAGCCAAATTAATATCCATTTTGTATGGCCTCCCTCCAGGAAAAGGCGAGGGTCGCGTCTCCCACACCGCGACCCTCTTTTTGGAACAATGTCATCGGGCGACGACATTTTGTTCCGAAAAGATTGTAACTAAAATTGCGTGGTAGGGTCCATTTGTCTTCAATGTCAATGGCTCTCGGTAGAGTTACTTTACCTCTTCACGCATAAGTTCCGCGTCGGTTTCTCCGCAAATATTCGTGATACGCACATCCGATTGTTCAAAACGATTCTGAACTATCAGTGTATTTGTGTTTCTACGAATCAATTCACTCTCAAAACAGGTTCGTTGGTTGTGGAAATGAAAGTTCACGGTTCCCTGCCAGAAGATCCTCGTGACAATATGCTCGAAAATGAGTCTGTGGAAAAGCTGGCAAAAACAACAAAAACAATCCATTTAAACTCCGCGATTCCCGCAAGGATATGATGGATGACGCCGGGGAAAGCTCGACAAATACTCCTCAATGTCAGCGCAAGTAGTCAGCGAGAACAAATTCGAAAATTGTTTGCAAATATTTCGTTAGTAAGGGTCTATCGAGGATTTAATAAGACGAATAGGCCAAAGATCCGGTTCCTTGCTAAGGTTGATTTGTGACGTCTCTTTGGCAAACTGTTGGTAACAGTTTCCGACGGGGGGTGCAGTATGCGACGCAGCTTCGGAAGTGCGAGACTGCAACTCGGAAATAAAATTATCGTATGATTATCGTATGTACTGCGTAGTTTAGGGTGTTCCCCATCGAACGCCCTTCTTGGAAACAGCCAGTAAAAATCGGCCTGTGACAACGGGTGCTATTAGGTGAAAGGGCGGCAATACGAACTGCAAAACCTTTATTCATCGGTTCGATTCCGATCGCCGCCTCCAATCAAATTCTTAAGGCAAGAAAGACGAGGCCGTCTCAAATTAGTCCTGAAAGTTCGGCTCTGCGAACGGCTTCAAGACGCGAGTGCGCGTTAAGCTTTTTTAGGATGTGCTGAATGTGATTGTCCACCGTGTTGCGGCTTATGTGCAATTGCCCGGCGATGGACGGTGAGGTCTTTCCGGCTCCGAGGAGTTTCAGAACTTCTCTTTCCCTTGGCGTTAGCTCCGTCTCGCTCACTCCGGATTTTGTCGCACGAACTAATGCCGCGGCCTTATCTTCAGGTAAGCTGACCTCCGTAACCAAAAAATCTCTGACTGCCAGTTCCAAGCGTTTACGCACATCTACAGGACGCAAAATATGAATCGTGTGCGGTTCTTTTGAGTTGTTTTCCTGAGCTATCAAGACCGACATATTGCACCACTGCTTCCCGGTCTGAGTGTCGACCTTTAGATCGAAATGATGGATCGGGTGCAGCTTACCGGCGGCCTGTTTTATCGAACAGTTCTCCGTGCAGATCTTCCCGCATTCATCCATTCCCCTTACGATCAGATGACAGAACTCGCCAACAGCTTTATCCGCGTCGATGCCGAAAAGCTTTTCAGCCGCGTTGTTCAGCGCGACGATCGATCCTGTACTGTCTGTCGCAAAAGCGGCATCTGCGGTCCCTTCTATAAGTTCACAGATACTTTTTAGGCGCATCACCTACCTCAACTAGAAAAATGATACCAACAGACTATTGTCGAAATCCAGCATTGCTCAAATACTATACAGGACAAAAATATACGCTTTTCCTAACAAAGTAAATGATCCTATCGAAAACTACCGGCTATGGAGTGATGGCTTTAGCATATTTGGCCGGTAAAGAAGTATCGATGGTATGCGGACTTCAGGAAATAGCCGAAACGGAATGTATACCTCCCATCTACTTGCGAAAAATTCTAGGAGAACTGCGTCGTCATCGTATTTTGCGCTCGATCAAAGGCATTCACGGCGGATATTCGCTCGCACGTTTGCCGGACACGATAACGATTTGGGAAGTGAATCAGATACTTGCGCCTGACCCGTACTTGGATGACTGCATTTTGGGATTCGGCTTGTGCAAAACCTCAGACGCATGCGTTCTTCACGGACGATGGCAGCGGATACGCAGGGAGTACGTCGAACTCTTGGAGACAACGACAATAGCCCAGATCGCAAGGTCGCGGCGAAGGCCTTACTCACAGTTGACGGACGAAAGAATCGTTCCCGAAGAGAATGAGGAGCAATGGTGATGACCGTTATGGCAAAACATTACGGGCGAAACAGAATGGCAAGGATGCTTGTGCGGAGGCCATTGCCGGTCCTATTGATGATCACAGCGGGCCTATTCTTGGCAGGTCGAGCAAACGGTCAAGAAGATGGAGCGAAACTCTTTGAGACACGGTGCTATAGCTGTCACAACATTGGCGGGGGCGACAAACAAGGGCCGGATTTAAAGGGCGTGACGGAACGGCAGTCACGTGAATGGATCGAGGAATTCGTAAAGTCGCCGGTCGCGATGAGAAGCAAAGATCCGGTCGCGGCCGAACTCTTCAAAAAGTTCTCACCGACAATAATGCCGGATCAAACTCTTACTCCGGGCGAACTCGACGCGATCATTAGCCTTATCAAGAATCTTACTTCGAAGAACGAGACCTTCGTTCCGTCGGGAGCAAAGCTTTCACGGGCGATAGTTTCGGCAGATATCATTTCTGGCAAGGAACTCTTTGCGGGGCAGATCCTTCTCGCGAACGGTGCGCCGAGCTGCAATTCCTGCCACAGCGTTAACGGCATCGGCGCATTTGGCGGCGGAACGCTCGGTCCCGATCTGACCGCAGTCAATGTCAAATATCGTGATCCCGAACTGATCTCGATACTGCAAGCTCCGAACTTCCCGACAATGAACACGATATTTGCCAACCACAAACTAACGGATGAAGAGGTTGTCCAGCTTTTTGCCTATCTGCAAAATGCAAAGCAGGCAAACCCAACGGCCAACGTTGTACCGACAGAAGCTGCCGCGGTAACCGACCCCCGATTTTTGGTGCTCGGATTTGCAATCGCAGCGCTCGTCCTTATCTGTCTCAACATCTTCTGGCGAAAGCGTACGCACGGTGTGCGTAAGGAAATGGTTCGGAGGGCGAGAATATGACTTGGATAAAGGACCTTATCAGTCCAAAAACACGTTCCTGGGAGGAGTTCTACCGCAACAGATGGCAGCACGACAAAGTCGTCCGGAGTACGCACGGCGTTAATTGTACGGGCGGCTGCAGTTGGAACATCTATGTTAAGCAAGGCATTGTCACGTGGGAAATGCAGGCCCTTGATTATCCGCTGCTTGAAGACGGGTTGCCGCCGTATGAGCCGCGCGGTTGCCAACGTGGCATTTCGTATTCCTGGTATCTCTATAGTCCGATCCGCGTGAAATATCCATACCTTCGAGGTGCGCTTCGAGATCTTTGGCGCGAGGCAAAGAAGAAGTTCTCCGACCCGGTAGAGGCGTGGGCCTCGATCGTAAGACATCAGGGATCGCGTTCTCGTTATCAGCGCGCGCGCGGGAAGGGAGGATTCCGCCGCGCGAGCTGGGACGAGGTAAACGAGATCATATCGGCCTCCGTCATCCATACGATCAAGGAGCACGGATCGGACCGCATTCTCGGCTTTTCGCCGATACCGGCGATGTCGTTCCTTTCGTATGCCGCCGGCTCTCGGTTCCTGCAGCTTTTGGGCGGGATGAATCTCAGTTTCTACGACTGGTACTCGGACCTTCCACCGGCATCACCGGAGGTTTTCGGAGACCAGACCGATGTCTGCGAGAGCGCGGATTGGTACAACTCGAAGTTTCTGGCCGTGATGGGCTCGAACCTCAATATGACGCGCACTCCGGATTGTCATTTTGCCGCAGAGTCGCGTCATAACGGGACGAAAATGGTAGTTCTCGCTCCTGATTTCAGCCAAGTTTCGAAATACGCAGACCAATGGATCCCGGTTCATGCAGGGCAGGACGGAGCGTTTTGGAATGGCGTTAATCACGTGATACTGAAAGAGTTCCATTATGAAAATCCGACGCCGTATTTTCTTGACTATACAAAGCGATACACCGACTCCCCTTTCCTTATCGAGCTCGTCAAGACAGAGAACGGCTATGAGGCCGGCAGACTGGTGCGGGCAAACAAACTCTCTCGCTACAAGACCGAAGAGAACGGCGAATGGAAATTCCTGATCTGGGACGAACTTTCTAACGAACCGCGAATGCCGGGCGGAACTGTCGGGCACCGTTGGGAAGAGACGGGCGGCAAATGGAATCTAGAGTTTAGGGATACATCAACGGATGAGGAAATAAGTCCGCAATTGACGTTGATCGGAGACGAAGGCCGGCCGACAGAAGTGAACTTTCGCGAGTACGGAACTGATGCCGTATTCAAGCGCAATGTCCCGACAAGAACGATCGAGACCGAAGACGGGCCGGTCGTTGTTACGACGATATATGACCTCCTGATGTCGCAGTTCGGAGTGGACAGAGGCTTAGGCGGCAACTACCCGACAGATTATGACGATGAGGAGAGTTCATATACGCCGGCGTGGCAGGAGAAATTTTCCGGGGTGGGTCGCGAGACCGTCATTAAGTTCGCCCGCGAGTGGGCGATCACTGCTGAGAAGACGGAAGGCAAGTGCATGGTGATCATCGGTGCTGGGGTAAATCACTGGTATCACAATAACCTGATGTACCGCTCTGCAATGACGGCCTTGATGCTGTGCGGATGCGTTGGCAAGAACGGCGGCGGATTGAACCACTATGTGGGGCAAGAAAAGCTCGCCCCCGTTGCTCCTTGGAGTACCGTCGCATTCGCAAAAGATTGGGTGCCGGCGTCGCGTCTTCAGAACGCTCCTTCTTGGCATTACATAATGAGCGAGCAATGGCGATATGAGCGCGAATGCAAGGATTATTATTCCATGCCGGAGAACTCTGCCGTAAGAAGCGAGATCGGTCAGATGGCTCAAGGTCACGTGGCCGACGTGCAGGTAAAGGCGGTTCGCAACGGTTGGCTTCCCTTCTACCCACAGTTCGGGAAGTCGAATGATGAAGTTTTAAAGGATGCGGCAAACAAGGGCGCTAAGACAGAAGCAGAGACTATTGACTACGTCGTTAAAGAGCTAAAGGACAAGAAACTCAAATTTTCTGTGGAAGATCCAAGCGCTCCCGAAAATTTCCCGCGTGTGTGGTTCATTTGGCGTGGAAACGCGCTTTTATCGAGTGCGAAGGGCCACGAATACTTCCTCAAGTATTATCTCGGTACGCACAACAACAAGATATCCGAACCGTGTGCCGAAGGCGCCGTCGAAGATATAAACTATTCGACCAAACCGCCGTCGGGCAAGATGGATCTCGTCGTCGATCTCAATTTTCGAATGGACACGTCCGCTCTATACTCGGACATCGTCCTGCCCGCAGCAACTTGGTACGAAAAGGCCGATCTCAACTCGACCGACCTCCATTCATTTATTCATCCGCTCTCGGAAGCGGTTCCGCCGGCTTGGGAGTCTCGCTCGGATTGGGAGATATTTCGCGGACTCGCAAAGAAGGTCAGCGAGTTGGCCGAAAAGCATTTACCGGAACCGGTCAGAGATCTTGTTACGACCGCGCTAACCCATGACACGAAGGATGAGATCGCCCAGCCTTCGGTCAAGGATTGGGCAAAGGGCGAGTGTGAACCTGTCCCGGGTAAGACGATGCCGCACTTTAAGTTCGTCGAGCGGCATTATCCGAGTCTCTACAACCAATTCATCTCGCTCGGTCCGCTCGCACGCGAGAATGGTATGGGAGCGCACGGAGTTAAATACGATATAGCAGATTTCTATGACGACGTGGTAAATTCGCGCTCGTATCCGGTAGTCGAGTGGGGCGGCAAGAAATATCCTTCACTCAAGCGTGCGGAAGAAGCCGCGAATATGCTGCTCTACTTCGCTCCGGAAACGAACGGTGAACTTGCGTATCGTGCATATCAATACGTTGAGAAGAAAGTCGGTCGTCCCCTCGCCGATCTTGCGGAGACCGCGAGGAACGCTCGCGTTACTTACAAAGACCTTCAGGCGCAACCCCGCCGACTGCTCAATAGTCCTTGTTGGTCTGGCCTCGTTACGAACGGAAGGGCCTATGCTCCATTCACGTACAACTATGAGCGTCTGGTGCCGTGGCGCACACTCACCGGACGGCAGCATTTCTATCACGATCACGAAGGCTATTTGGCATTCGGTGAGAATCTGCCGACATATAAGCCGTCACCGAAACCTGCTGCGTTCGGCGACATCAAACTTAGTCAACAGGGGGAAAAAACGCTCGCATTGAATTACCTCACGCCGCACGGCAAATGGCACATTCACTCGACCTACTACGATAACAATCGAATGTTGACGCTTTCGCGGGGTATTGAACCGCTATGGCTGAACGATACGGATGCGGCCGAAATCGGTCTCAATGACAATGACTGGGTCGAAATTTACAACGACAACGGCGTCGTTTGCACACGATGCGTCGTCAGCGCACGCATTCCTCGCGGCGTGTGCATTCAATATCACTCGCCGGAAAGAACTCTCAGTATTCCGAAGTCGCCGGAGCGTGGAAATCGTCGTGCAGGCGGACACAACAGCTTGACGCGAATTCGTCTCAAGCCGGTGTTGATGATGGGCGGCTACGGACAGTACTCATACCACTTTAATTATTGGGGGCCAACCGGCGTGAATCGAGACACGTTCATTCTCGTTAAGAAGTTGGAGAAACTCAACTGGTAAAGAGGAATTTCAATTATGGACGTCAGACTTCAGATCTCAATGGTCTTTCACCTCGACAAGTGCATCGGCTGTCACACTTGCTCGATCGCCTGCAAAAATGTTTGGACCGACCGAAAGGGCGCGGAATATATGTGGTGGAACAACGTCGAGACGAAGCCGGGTACCGGCTATCCGACAAAGTGGGAAGACCAGAGTAAGTACAAAGGCGGTTGGGAGAGAAAGGATAACGGCGAACCGGAGCTCAAGATGGGCAATCGGGCGTCCAAACTGATCAACATCTTCCACAATCCCTCGCTGCCGAAGATGGATGATTACTACGAACCCTTTACGTACAAATACGAAGACCTTTTTGATTCTCCGGAAGGCGCGGATCAACCGACGGCGCGCCCGATCTCGATGGTTACGGGAAAATTTATGGACATCGAGGCCGGCCCGAATTGGGACGACGACCTCGGCGGTTCGCCGGTCTATGCCGAGAACGATCCGAACTTCGAAGGGCTCTCACCAGAAGAACAGCAGGAACTTTTTGATGTCGAACGCCTTGTTTTTTTCTATCTGCCACGCATCTGCAATCACTGCCTGAATCCGGCGTGCGTTGCCGCCTGTCCCTCAGGCGCGATCTACAAACGCGGAGAGGACGGCATCGTTCTTATTAATCAGGAAGTGTGCCGCGGGTGGCGAATGTGCGTTACTGCTTGTCCGTACAAAAAGACCTATTACAACTGGTCAACGGGCAAGAGCGAAAAGTGCATCCTTTGCTTCCCGCGACTTGAGACCGGTCAGGCACCGGCGTGCTTCCATTCGTGCGTCGGCCGCATTCGCTATCTCGGCGGCATCTTGTACGACGCTGATCGCTTGGTCGATACCCTGAAGGTTGACGACGACAAGCTGGTCGAAGCCCACCGCGATCTTATCCTCGATCCACGCGACCCGGTCGTTCGCGAAAAGGCAAAGGAGAACGGCATCGACGAGCGAACGCTTGAAGCATGCGAACGTTCGCCCGTTTATCGCTATGTAAAGGAATGGAAGATGGCCCTTCCGCTACACGCAGAATTTCGTACGCTTCCGATGCTCTTTTATGTGCCGCCGCTTTTGCCCGTGATGGCAAAGACAGAAAACGGCGTGTACGAGACGGCGAATGAAGAATTGTTCAGCCCGATCGAAAAAGCACGTCTGCCGATCAAATACCTCGCAAGTCTATTTTCGGCGGGAAATACGGATCAGGTTAGCTACGCACTAAAGAAGCAATATGCCGTGAGACTTTTCAAGCGGCTCGAAACTGTAGGCGATGTCTCAAGAGAAGTTGTGGAGCACGCTCTTGCCGAATGCGGGATGGACGCGGCCGAAGCCGAAGCCGTCTATCGTCTAACGTCACTTCCTACGATGGACGAGAGGGTCGTCATCCCGCCGATGCATCGCGAAGAGGCGATGGCGATGCTGGACGACGATATGTGGGAGCAAAAAGGCTCGGCGGGATTCGGTTTTAGAGAAGCGCCGATAAGAGGAGCGTAAAACTGTGCAAGCTGAATTGACTCAACTTACTCGTGAAAGATTTGCATCCGCGTCCGATCCCGTTCGGTACGCACGTTCGCAGGAACGCGCCATTGAGGATATTTCGCTATCAATGACGGCGGCGGAAGTGCCGGCAAAGTTTGCCGATATTCTCGAGTATCCGGATGACGCGTGGCAAGAAAATGTAGAAGAGCTCAATTCGCATCTTCATGCCAAAGGAGCAGCGGCCCGACATTTTGCTGAATTCTGTGAGAAGACGAAGGGAATGTCCCTGATCGAGCTTCAGGAGCTATACGCACAATCGTTCGATCTGAATCCGAATTGTGCCTTGGAGATCGGCTATCACCTTTTTGGTGAAGACTACAAGCGCGGCGCCTTTTTAGCGAACTTGCGCGAAACGCAAGGTGATCTCGAACTCGGCCAGGAGCAGCAGCTTCCCGACTATCTTCCAGTCCTCTTGAGATCGCTGGTTCATTTTGAGGACGACGAACTTAGAGGGTCACTTGCCGGCCACTGCATCGTCCCGGGAATTAAGAAGATCATCGGAGCCTTTAAGCAGGAGAACCCGTTCGTTGATCTCTTGAAAGCTGTCCTCGCCGGCCTGGAAAAGGCATTGGGCGAAGCGCGCGACAGAGAGGCAGCTTTTGATTGAGTGAACTCAAGATCAGCGGAGTCATTGTTATGTGGGACAATCTATTCTTCATAGTTCTGCCGTATGTTGCGGTCACGCTTTTCGTAGTTGTGTCGATCTACCGCTTTGTAACGGCAAAGTTCTCGTACTCAAGCCTGTCTTCACAGCTCTTAGAAGGTGACGAACTGTTCTACGGCGTAGTGCCATGGCATATCGGGATCATCGGGGCGCTTACGGGGCACTTGATCGGCTTTCTCTTTCCGAAAGAAGTCCTATGGTTCAACGGCGTTCCCGTACGACTCTATATTCTCGAAACGACAGGACTTGTCTTCGGCTTGCTCGCACTGATCGGCATTGTCGCTCTTATTTGGCGGCGTATCAGAATGCCGCGCATACGGGCCGTTACCTCGACCATTGATACGATCATCCTCGTGCTCCTCTTTGCCCAAGTAGTTCTGGGCGTTTACACGGCGCTTTTCTATCGTTGGGGTTCATCGTGGTTTGCGGCGTCGGCCGTTCCGTACCTTCGCTCGCTCTTCTTGTTTCAACCCGACGTCGAGATGATCAAGCCGCTGCCGCATATCGTCAAGACGCACATTATCAATGCGTTCTTACTGATAGCCATCTTCCCTTTCTCGCGGCTCGTTCATATGGTCTCGCTCCCGGTCGAATATCTTTGGCGGCCGTACCAGGTCGTGATCTGGAACTGGAACCGCAAGAAGATTCGTGGGCAATACCCGCGAACGAACACAGAGCCCAACGAGGATAGGAGGGAGAAGCCGATCGGCACAGCAACAACCTCAAGGTGATCTATGAATCTAACAACACTGAAGATCTTGATGATCCTGATCACTCTGACCGGCGCATTCCTTGTGTGGCAGAGCGGAACCTTTCGCAATTACGGCGACCAGTTGGGCTACGAGCCGATCCAGCCGATCAATTTCTCCCACAAACTGCATGCCGGCGACAACCAGATCTCGTGCCTGTTTTGTCATTCGTCGGCCGACAAGTCGAGGGTCGCCGGCGTTCCTCCGGCATCGACGTGTATGAACTGTCACACGAAAGTGCTTCCGGATTCACCCGAGATTCAGAAGATCACCGCCGCGATCGCTGAGAAAAAGCCGATCGAATGGGTAAAGGTCAACGACCTGCCCGATCTGGTCGCATTCAATCACAGTCGGCACGTTACGAGTGGAGTAAGTTGTCAAACGTGTCACGGCCCGGTCGAGACGATGGAGCGTTTGTCGCAGCAGAACTCATTCACTATGGGCGACTGCGTGAGTTGTCATCGAACGCATCGCGACGTGACTTTGGACGAGGCCGGGAAGCCGCAGATCGCTCGAGAGAAGACGGCACAGAAACTTATGGCCTCGACGGACTGTTCGGTTTGTCACCACTGACGATGAAAAGCTATGAAAGATAAGCTCTGGAATCAATTTGTTGGTAAGGACGAACGCGGCTTGCCCGTTCTGCAAGGAAGCAACGGGATCTCCCGTCGAACATTCTTGGAAGCGATCGGTTACACAACTGCCGCGATCGCCCTGACGAGTTGTTCAACGCCCGAGCAGAAGGTGATCCCGTACCTTAAGCAACCTCCGGAACTGACGCCGGGCGTTGCAAGTTGGTATGCCTCGACCTGCGGCGGATGCAGTGCTGGGTGCGGCGTGCTCGTAAAGGTGCGCGACGGTCGCCCGATCAAGCTGGAAGGCAATCCAGAGCATCCTTTGAACAAGGGCGGCCTTTGCGCGGTCGCACATTCGATGGTGTTCGGACTCTACGACGTCGAACGCATTCAGCAGCCACTTTTTGGCGGAAAGCCCGTGTCCTGGGACGAGGTTGACAGTCGAGTAATTCAAAACTTGGCGGAGATCAAGGCCTCCGGCGGAAAAGTTCGGTTCTTGTCGAATACGATCAATAGCCCAAGCTCACGAGCGGTGATAAACAAATTTCTCTCACAATTCAAAGACTCAAAGCACGTTGTTTACGAGCCGGTCTCAACATCAGGCATCCGACTCGCGCATCTTCGTACGCACGGGGTTGAAACTCAACCATCTTATAGGTTCGATAAAGCGAAGGTTGTCGTAAGCTTTGGAGCAGATTTCCTCGGCACGTGGATCTCACCGGCGGCCTATACTCGAGCATACTCTGAAGGCCGCGACGTGAACGCCCGAAAAGCCGATATGCTGCGGCACATCCAGTTCGAATCTCGCCTTTCTTTGACCGGAGCAAATGCCGACCGAAGAGTAAAGATCTCACCGGCCGAAGAAGCCGATGCACTCCTGCGCTTGGCACAACTGGTCGCGGCAGGAACCGGAGCATCGCTTCCTCAGAGGATCGCGGCATACACACCAAGCAAAGTCTCGGCACCGACGGCGGCTGCGATCGAAATGTGTGCTGATGAGCTTGTTCGCGAAAAAGCGAGATCTATCGTAGTCTGCGGTTCCAACGACGCTGACAAACAGCAGTTGGTTAACTACATTAACAGTTCGCTCGACAACTATGGACATACGATCCTCATTGGCCCCCGCGCAATGCAGGGCAATGGCCGCGATGAAGACATAGAGAAGCTTGTTCAGGAAATGAAAAATGGCGACGTCGCGGCGCTTTTCGTCTTGAACGCAAACCCAGCATACGACCATCGTGCGAGTGCTGAGTTCTCTGCCGCGATGAGTAAGGTCCCGCTTAGGGCTTCGCTAGGTCCGACCCTCGATGAGACGGCATCACTCGCAGATCTCGTCTGTCCAACACACCATTTCCTAGAATCATGGGATGACGTCGAACCGGCAAGCGGCGTGTTCGGCCTGACGCAACCGACTATCGCTCCGCTGTTTCGAACACGAGCGTACCAGGAAAGCCTTTTGCGTTGGAGCGGCGACAACCGAAGTAATTACGATGCGCTTCGGGACGAATGGCAAAGAACACACTTCGCGGGGCAGACGCAATTCGCAAAATTCGATGACTTTTGGGATACGTCCCTTCGCGACGGATTCTATTTTCCAAAGGCCGGCGAAGACGCGATGCCTCTATTCAAAAGCGATGGACTCGACGATGCGGCCGCTCGGTTGGCAAGCCCCGTCAACGCGGAAGGATTCACGCTCGTGCTCTATCCGAAAGTTACGATCCGCGACGGTCGATTCGCGAATAATCCGTGGTTGCACGAGGTCCCTGACCCGATCACGAAGACTACTTGGGACAATTACGCCTGCGTTTCGCCGCGGTCCGCCGCGAAACTCGATGTCAAGGAAGGTCAGGTTGTCCGTGTTAAAAAGAACGACAGATCGATCGAACTACCTGTAGTCATACAGGCAGGCCAGACTGACGATTGCATCGCAGTCGCCGTTGGCTACGGCAGAACGAAGGCCGGAACGGTTGGCAACAACATCGGCGCAAATATCTTCGCCTTCGCTGAATATGTGAACGGGACCTTCCGATACGAGGCGAACGGTATTACCTTGGAGCCGACTTCGAATACTGTTAGTTTAGCCAAAACTCAGACTGCCGACTCAGCAGAAGGCCGACCGTTGATAAAGGAATATTCGCTTGCAGAATTTATCGGCGGTAGCCTTCACGAGAAGAGTGAAGAGCAGATCGATCTGTGGAAGCCGCATGATTTTCCTGAACATAAATGGGGAATGGTCATTGACCTGAACGCCTGCGTCGGCTGTAACGCGTGCGTGTTGAGCTGTCAGGCTGAGAACAACATTCCTGTCGTCGGTAAGGATGAGGTTCATCGCCGACGCGAGATGCACTGGATGCGGATCGACAGATACTACGACGAAAGATCTGACGGAACGACAACAAGATTCCAGCCAATGACCTGCGAGCATTGCGACAATGCATCGTGCGAAACCGTTTGCCCTGTGCTTGCGACCGTTCATTCGAGCGAAGGCCTGAATATGCAGGTCTATAACCGTTGTGTCGGCACTAGATATTGTGCGAACAACTGTCCGTTCAAAGTGCGACGGTTCAATTGGTTCCTATATCCGCACGAGGATCCGATCGCGAATCTCGCCCTTAATCCCGATGTTACCGTCCGAACCCGCGGCGTGATGGAAAAGTGCACATTCTGCGTGCAGCGTATCGAGGAAGGAAAGATCCACGCGCGTAACGAAGGACGGCCGATCAAGGATGGCGAGATCCAGACTGCCTGTCAGCAGAGTTGTCCGGCGAACGCTATCACTTTCGGCGATCTAAAGGACCTTGACAGCAAGGTTTCGACGCTCCGGCACACAAAGCGGAACTACGTTTTATTGGAAGAACTTAATCTTCGTCAGGGCCTTACATATCTTGGAAAGGTGCGAAATGACAGCGAGGGTCGGGAGGGATAAACCGCGAATGGCAGCAGTTCTTGAAGATATTGCATTTCAAAATGCAGAAGAAGAGATCCGGATCCAGAATGAGATCGACATCGTTACGGCGCATACGGTCTATTCGCCGCTGCGCGAACCGCTTATCGACGAAAGCAAGACCTGCCGCGACGTAACGACAGATATTTGCAGCTTGCTTGAAAGGCCGCCTACAAAGGGATGGTGGATATTGTTCGGTATCTCTTGCACGCTCCTATTGGGAGGCATCATTGCTGCGATCAACACTGTAACGTTCGGGATCGGAACGTGGGGGTTGAACAAGACGGTCGGTTGGGCGTTCGGCATCACCAATTTTGTCTTCTGGATCGGCATCGGCCATGCGGGAACATTCATATCTGCCATTCTCTATATTTTTTCGCAGAAGTGGCGAACTTCGATCAATCGGTCGGCGGAGGCGATGACCTTGATCGCTGTAATGTGTGCAGGCGTCTTTCCGATCCTGCATATGGGTCGCCCATGGCTCTTCTATTGGATAATGCCCTACCCGAACACACGCGGGTCGCTCTGGGTCAATTTCCGGTCACCGCTGTTGTGGGACTTCTTTGCTATCTCGACGTACTTTACGATCTCGCTCGTGTTCTGGTATCTGGGTCTCGTGCCTGATCTTGCAACTGCGCGCGACCGTGCGACAAGTAAGTGGCGGCGGACATTCTACACGATACTTAGCCTTGGGTGGAACGGTTCGAACAGAACCTGGTCGCGGTATGAGACAGTTTATGGCGTACTCGCCGCCCTTGCCACACCGCTGGTGCTGTCGGTACACAGCATCGTCAGTTTCGACTTTGCGACGTCGCTGGTTCCCGGATGGCATTCAACGATCTTTCCGCCTTACTTTGTTGCAGGTGCGGTCTTCTCCGGGTTCGCTATGGTTACGACGCTTTTGATCCCGGTGCGGAAAGTGATGCGTCTTGAGGGATACATAACGATCCAGCACCTGGACAATATGTGCAAGATAACTCTTCTAACTGGTTCGATCGTCGGCTTATCGTATCTTACAGAGCTTTTCATCGGATTCTACAGCGGGAATCCGAATGAGATCTACGTCATCCTGAACCGAATGGGCGGCCCGTATGCCTGGGCGTATTGGGTGATGTTCAGCTGCAACGCTCTCGTCCCACAACTCTTCTGGGTCAAAGCGTTTCGCACGAAGATACCGCTGATTCTGACGCTCTGTATTCTCGTCAACGTCGGAATGTGGTTCGAGCGCTTTGTGATAATTGTTACGGGCCTCCACAGGGACTATTTGCCGTCAAGCTGGGCAATGTTCATACCAACTCTCACGGATGTCGGGCTGTTGGTGGGCAGCTTTGGATTGTTCTTTACTGCCTTCTTGCTCTTCATACGGCTCTTTCCCGTTATATCGATGAATGAGGTCAAAGGAGCATTGCATTATGCGCGCGACTGAACCTAGCGAAAAGACCGTGCGTTACGCGGCGGCCTTCTTCGACAACGAACACGATCTGATGGCGGTAGCGGCCGAAGCGCGGCTGCGGGGCTTTGAGATACGCGATGTGTTCTCGCCCTATCCGATTCACGGAATGGATCGGGCAGTAGGCTTAAGACGGTCGCGTTTGGGCTGGATCGCATTTGTCGCAGGAGCGTTGGGGCTTCTCTCGGCGATCCTCCTGCAGGTGTGGACCTCCGCCTACGATTGGCCGCTCAACGTCGGAGGCAAACCGTTCAACTCTTTCCCGCTTTTTGTTCCGGTGATGTTCGAACTTACGGTTCTCTTCTCTGGACTGATGTCGATCGGTGTTCTCTTTATGATGAATAGGCTCTGGATATTCAGTAAAAAGAAGATCTTTGAGGGCGTAACGGATGACCGATTTGTTCTCGTGCTAAAGCAGGAGGACGCATCGTTCGACACTGAAGGAGCCGCGCGGCTCTTTAGAAAATACAATGCTATCAAAGTGATGGAAGGTGATAAATTCGTATGAAAAGGAGCGTATCAGCGGCTTTCTATGTTTTGTTGCCGATAGTTGTGATCGGCGGGATGGTCGCGTTCAGCCGCGATCTCTCAAAGCGTAACCGTGAGTATCCGACGCAAATGGAGTATTCGCCTGCCTATCTCTCGCAGACCGCGAATCCAGTCCTTCCAAACGGGATGACGCTACAGCCGCCTGTTCCGGGAACGGTTAGGCGCGGCTTTACGCCGTTTCACTACGGGCCGGGATTGGATGAAGAAGCGCGTGCCGGACGCGAGTTGACGAACCCCTTCCAACCGAATCAAGCGAATCTCGACCGCGGCAAATATATCTTTACTAACAATTGCGCTGTCTGCCACGGAACCACCGGTGCCGGCGACGGACCCATCATTCCGAAATTCCCGAATCCGCCGTCCTACCACACCGATACATCCAAGGCACTGCCCGACGGCGCAATGTTCCACGTCATAACAATGGGAAGAAACAATATGGGTTCATATGCGGCTCAGGTACCACGAGACGACCGCTGGAAAGTGATCTTGTATATTCGCAGCCTGCAGCAAGGAAAGTGACCAATGGCAAAGAACATTCTTAATACATCGGAGCGGAATGGCCTTTTCGGCCTCTTGGTCGTGGGTGCGGTCGGAGGCGTTATCGGGGCGATGTCGAGTGATCGCTTCTGGTTCAGCTTCTTGCAGAACTCACTCTTTATGCTGACGATTGCTCTTGGAGCGGTGCTTTTTGTTGCCTTCAAGTCGGTCGCAAATGCCGGCTGGGCGACAGTTCTCCGTCGGGTACCCGAGGCGATGATGGTGTACGTGCCTATCGGAGGATTGTGCCTATTGTTTGTCTTCTTCGGCCGCAACACACTTTATCCATGGACAAACTCTGCAGCGTTTGCGCACAGTGGCGATCTTCAGCTCGGATTTAAGCACTTGTGGCTCAGCACGCCATTCTTTTTTGGGAGGATGGCGGTCTTTCTTTCGATCTGGTGCGGGCTCATCTATTTGTTGCGGCGGGCATCCTTTCAACAAGACCTTGATGGACGTGTCGAACATACGAGGAAGCGAAAGATCTATTCGTCGATCTTTCTTGTTGTCTTTGCCATCACATTCTCGCTTGCATCCTTCGATTGGATAATGTCCCTCGAGCCGATGTTCTACAGTACGATCTTCGGTTTCTACTTGATATCGGGTACGCTTACGAGCAGCGCTGCGGCAATAACCATCCTAGTGATATTGCTCAAGAATCGCGGCCACCTTCCCGCCGTAGGCGATAAGCAAATGCATGCACTCGGACAGATCGTAATGGGCTTTGCGACGTTCTGGGCCTATATGTGGATCTCGCAATATCTACTTATCTACTACGCCAATCTTCCGGAAGAGACGATCTACTACTACCGAAGGACCGGGTCGACAGGCTGGTTCACGCTCTTCATCGTCAATCTTTTCTTGAATTGGGTGATACCGTTCGTGATGCTGCTTCCGCGTCAGGTAAAGATGAATACAAAATGGATGATCGCAGCCTGCACGATCGTCCTCATTGGTCATTGGCTCGATCTCTACACGATGATCTTTCCGTCATTCTTTGACGGCCCGATGATCGGCTTCGTTGATATCGCTCTTCTCGTCGGGTTCACTGCACTCTTCTTGCTGGTATTCGTCACGGTGCTTGGTGCAAAAGGAATGGTACCGACCCGAGACCCGTATCTCGAAGAAAGCGTCGAGCGGGAGCAACTCGATATTGTGTACAGCCTTCGAAATGGATAGACCGACTTGGCCGAAAGGGTCTCAAGGGCGTCTTTCGTGTTGGCTCTTCTCTATTTCCTACAATGCTGTCGGTAAGCGGTGACGTGCGTCACAGAAGATAGTTCTATACCTGCCGACCATATTTGTTCCTAGTAACCGAATAGCCTGCCGGACTTGCGGGCCTGTTGTCCATAATGGCGAAAATGAAGACACGATCGTGGGCAGAACCATTCAAGATCAAGATGGTCGAGCTCCTAAAAATGACAACGCCTGCACAACGCATAAAGGCGATCAAGGAAGCGGGATATAACACCTTTCTGCTGAAGTCAGAAGATGTTTACATCGACCTACTGACCGACAGTGGAACGTCAGCGATGAGCGATGCTCAATGGTCCGGCCTTATGCTCGGTGACGAGGCATATGCCGGCAGCAAGAACTTCTATCATCTCGAAGCCGTCGCTAGAAAGTACTATGGCTACAAGCACATAATTCCTACGCACCAAGGCCGCGGTGCCGAGAATCTGCTGTCCCAAGTGATGATCAAAAAGGGCGATGTGATCCCGGGAAATATGTATTTTACGACGACGCGTCTTCATCAAGAACTCGCTGGCGGGCGATTCGTGGACGTGATCATCGACGAGGCACACGATCCCGAGAGCCTGCACGCATTCAAAGGCGATATTGATCTCGGCAAACTTGAGACGTTGGTGAAGAAACACGGAGCGGGCCGCATTCCATATATTTGCGTGGCAACGACGGTTAATATGGCCGGCGGGCAACCGGTCAGCATGGCGAACTTGAAGGAACTGCGCTCCTTTACCGCTAAACACGGTATAAAGGTTATGCTCGATATGACACGGATCGCCGAGAATGCATGGTTCATTCAGCAACGTGAGAAGGGATACGCACGACGCAGTGTCGCGAGTATCGTAAAGGAGATTTGCGGCTATACGGACGGAGCTACGTTCAGCGGAAAAAAGGACGCGCTCGTCAATATCGGTGGCTTCTTGGCGCTGAACGACAAAGACAAATTCGAGGAAGCGAGCAACCTTGTCGTGGTCTATGAAGGCCTTCACACATACGGAGGGCTTGCCGGTCGAGATATGGAAGCGATGGCGATCGGGATCGTCGAATCGGTCCGAGACGATCATATGGATGCGCGGATCGGCCAGGTTCTATACCTAGGCGAGGAACTTATTGAACGCGACATTCCGATCGTGCAGCCGATCGGCGGTCACGGGATTTTTGTTGATGCAAAGAAGTTTCTGCCGCATTTGAAGCAGGCTGAATTCCCTGCGCAAGTTCTCGCCGCCGAACTTTATGAGGACGCCGGAATCCGTGCGATGGAAAGAGGAATTGTCTCGGCGGGGAGAAATTCGAAGACCGGCGGCCACTACTTCCCAAAACTCGAACTCGTAAGACTCACGATCCCGCGCCGCGTCTATACGCAGGCGCACATGGACGTTATTGCGGAATCCGTAGAGCGCGTCTTTGATCGACGAGATCGGATCCGTGGGCTTGAAATGGTCTATGAACCGAAATACTTAAGGTTTTTTCAGGCGAGATTCAAAAAGAAGCAATAGTTGCGCGGTGACTTAGTTCTTATTCAAATACCGCTGAAGCCGCCGTCGATCTCGAATGCGGTTCCCGTAACGAAAGAAGCTTCATCAGAAGCGAGATAGAGCACGGACGCGGCGATCTCCAGCGGACTTGCCATTCGTCCGAGAGCCTGTGTTGCCGACATCTCTTCGTACGCCTTTTGGGGATCGGGATATTCGGCTATACGCTTCTTGACGAAAGGGGTTTCGACACGTCCGGGGCAGACGGCGACAGCTCGAATGCCGTCTTTTGCGTGGTCCAGAGCGAGGCATTTCGTGAAGCCGACGACCGCAAATTTCGTTGTGCAGTATGCGAGTCGATCGGCAATGGCAACAACACCGCCGATCGACGCTAAATTGATCACGGCTCCGCCCTTTCGCTCGATCATTCGCGGAAGGAACGCCTTTGTAAGGCTGAATATTCCGCGGACATTGACCGAATAGAGACGGTCGAGATCGCTCGCTTCTGTCTGCAGAAGCGTTCCGACGTGCCCGATGCCGGCGTTATTTACAAGAATATCGAGACGACCGCGTTGGTCAAGAACTTCCCCGGCAATGTTTCCGCAAGCTGCCTCGTCCGCTACATCCAATTGCAAAAAGGTCGCGTTCAAGCCGAGTTCAGCAAGGCGGTTCGCGGCAGCGTGACCGGCATTCTCGTCGATATCTGCGAGGTACACGAATGCCCCCGCGTTCGCGAGAGTTTCGGCGATTGCTTCGCCAATGCCGGAGGCCGCTCCGGTTACCAATGCGGTCTTGCCTTGAAGATCGAACATAATTCACTCTACCTTTGGATTACCGAATTTCGGAGAACACCCAAACCCTCAATTTCGACCTCAGCAAAGTCGCCGTCTCTCAGAAAGACCTTCGGCGTTCGCGCAAAACCCACGCCCGGCGGTGTGCCGGTCGCGATCAGGTCTCCGGGTTCGAGAGTAATGGTCTTTGAGATGAATTCGATCAGTTCCGGAATGCGAAAGATCATCTGCCCTGTGCTCGAATCCTGAAGCGTCTCACCGTTCAATCGAAAGCTGATCCTAAGATCGTGGGGATCGACGATCTCATCAGGGGTCGCAATGAATTCACCCATCGGCGCGAAGGTATCGCACGATTTACCACGCTGCCACTGTCCGTCCGCGAACTGCATGTCGCGCGCAGAAACGTCATTGAAATTCGTATATCCGAAGACATAGCTCATTGCGTCGGAGGCCGAAACCGACTTTGCGCGTCGGCCGATCACGACCGCAAGTTCCGCTTCGTAATCGACCTCCGAGCTGTCTTCAGGCAGTTCGATCGCCGCATCGGGGCCTATAACGGCGGTCGAAAACTTTGAAAAAATAATAGGTGAGGTCGGAATCGCCATACCGCTCTCCTCGGCGTGATCGCGATAATTCAGCCCAACGCAAACGATCTTGCCGGGCCTCTGTATCGGCGCCTCAAGTCGGATCTCTTCGCGTTCGAAGAGCTGAACGGCACCGCTTTGTATCGCTGAGGCTGCGGGCGAAACGAAATCACGCTCAAGGTCGAAGCACTTGAGAATGTCCGTTTGCGAAAGTCCGTTAGTCAAGAACTCGGGAGTTAGGTCGGCGATTCGGTCGTCCGACAGAAAAGCGCCGATACGATAACCCACACCGGGCGAAGACCTTTTTGTGAATACAACAAGTTTCATAGCTTTCTCAACGCTATCCGTGGCAGGTCATTTCGCTTCTAAGCCCGCGACCGGCACCCACACGAATCGCGGACGATAGAAATCTGCGTAGATAGAATCGCCCGGTTTAGCACCGAACGGAAGATTGCTGTTGTACGAGATCAACAGTCGTCCGTCCTTTGTGAACTGCGGGTGAATGTGCGGATTATAAACGCTCATTCCCGTCTGCAGCGCCTGTGATGCAGTCATTCCGGGAAGCTTTCGCTGGCCGGCGGTCGGCGTCCGATAAACGAGATGCTTGGTGTCGAACGGACCCTGCGGCTCGCACGCAGAATATAGATACAGGTCCTTCCAATCCGTATAGCCGACCGACGTGTCGAACGTAACCATTACGAAAGTTGGACGCCCGTTTATATTGAGCCGGCGAATGCTGAGTTCATCGCTAATGCTGTCCTTCTCCGGTATGAGCGATGTGCGACGGTTGAGGTCTTTCGAGAACGCCTTGCCATTCCACGCTTTCCAGTTCTTCAGATCGGCGGCGAATTCAATTCCCTTTGAGACATCAACTTTTGCTAGGTAGAGCTTCTTATACTTATTTGCTGCCTCGAGCGATGACTTCTTTACGCCATCGATCTTTCCCTCATTCCGCATTCCGTAGATGAAAAGCTCATTCTCATTATTCAACCAAAGTGAGATTCCCCAAATGGCCTCGTCCATCTTGCTCTTTAGATCGACGATCTTTTCGATAGCAAGCGTATCCGCATTCATTTGTGCGATCGCCTGAGCGCGATACCTTATCCAGAAATCTTTGTCGAAAGGGCGAGCAACGTCCCATTCGTTCAGGAACATCCAGACCTTCTTTTCGCCGTTGACACTAACAATGATCGGGTCGCCGAGCCAGTACATATGGTTCGGGCTGGTACTCTTCGGCTTGAAATAAGACGTCGAATAACCGTATTTGTCTTTCGGCCCGGTAAGTGTCCGCATAGTCTTCCCATCCTTTGATCGGACGACGATGCTGTTGTAAACGTAATGGATCACTTCCGGCTTTGGACCGCACATCGGCGGCAGACAGTTCGGCTTTCGCGTACGAAGGCCGTTGCTGTTCGTAAATACCGCTCCGTCACCGGGCATCGCCGGATCTTCTGCGATGTACGAATCCGAAAAAAAGAATGCAGAATCGCCATTCGGAAGTTCGATAGACACGGTTGTATCACCGCCTGTCCAGCCCGGGCCGTTGCGTGTAAAGATACTATTCCACTCGGCGGCGGACTCGCCCTTTCCGGTAAGGATGTCGCATTGCGGAAATACCGCGCTCGAAAGGAGCGAGCACACAAAAAGTATCAGCACAACGCTGCGAAACATCGTTTTCATAAAAGAATCAGTACGGAATCTCCGGACGCCGATCGTCATTCGCGTCTGCCCAACGCGTATTCGGCACGACCGGCGTCCAATCCGGCCTTAGCGGATCTTTGTCATAAGGGTAGCCGCCGAGACGTTTGTAGAGTTCGGCATACTCGCCCAGTTTATCTCGGTCAAGCGTTACGCCTAGGCCCGGCCCCGTTGGTACGGCGATGCGGCCATTCTTATATTCGAATTTGCCGCCAAGGATAATGTCGTCGGTCAAATGATGATAATGAGCGTCGGCCGCGAATGTAAGATTCGGAATGACCGCACCGAGATGCAGCATTGTAGCAAGCTGGATACCGAGTTCGCCCGACGAATGAACCGCGACGCCGAGTTGAAATGTTTCGCAAACGCCTGCGGCTTTCACGCACGGGCGGATGCCGCCCCAGAATGTCGTATCGAGCAAAATGACATCGACCGCGGTATCGAGGACATTTGCCGCAAGTTGTTCGAAGTTTACGACGACGGTGTTCGTCGCAAGCGGCATACGCACCTTTTCGCGCGTTCGACGCATTGCGTGTAGGCCGAATACCGGGTCTTCAAAATAATCATTCCTAATATCCTCGATCTGTTGACCGAACCAGATCGCCTGCTCGGTTGACCACGAAGCATTCGGGTCGAATCGAAAGCTGTCGCCGCTCATCTTGTCCGTACCGAGTTCTTCGGCGAGGGCACGATAGCATTGAAGCTCGTATTCGGGAGCGAATACGCCGCCCTTCAGCTTGTGCGATGTGAAGCCGTGCTTTTCCTTCAGGTGTTTAGCGTGTTCGACCAACTGATCGACCGTCCTTACCTCACCGTCCCCGGTGCGCGGATCCGGATATCGAAAGAACAGATACGACGCGAACGGAACCTCCGACTGGAGCTTTCCGCCTAGAATGTCATAGACGGGCACGTTCCACTTCTTTCCAAGGATGTCGAGACACGCGAATTCAAGGGCGGCAAGGATCTGCGTCCGGTTGTTGTAGAGCGACGCGGTAGGGTTCGCGATCTTGAAGCGCATTTCTTCAAGGCTCGTCGGATCATGCCCGACAAGATAGCTTTTCATCGCGGCAAACGCCGCCTCGGCTGATTCGCCTCCGCCGCCCATTTCACCAAGCCCGGTGATGCCCTCGTCGGTCTCGACCTCAACGATGGTTCGGACGAATCGGCCCCAATGACAACCCGCCGCGTGACGGAGCGGTGCCTCAAGCGGGACGGTAACGGTGGTGGCTTTGATATCTGTTATCTTCATATCGGCGGAGTTTAGTCAACGACCTTATTTTCTTGCAGAAACTTCCAAACTTCAGAATACGCCGTCTTATATTGCTCTTGGGTAAACATTCCGTGATCGCCGCCCTTTATCGTAACGAGTCTATTCGGAACCTGCGCCTTATCTAGGGCGTCTTTGAGACGTGTTGCCTGCGTATAAGGCACGACGCTATCCTTGTCGCCATGTATCGTGATGATCGGCGGCAGCCCGGTTCGTACGTACGTAAGCGGCGAAACTTGCCGTGCGATCTTATCAGCGTCAGGCTGACTGCCCGTCCACATTACGGCGTAGTTTCTAAGGTTCGGGCCTTGCAGAAGGTCGTTTACGTCCGAGATGCCATACCAATTCACGATCGCTGCGACCTTAAGGTCTTCGTCGCCGTAGCATTGGTTATCGAGCGATGTACCTTTCGGCAGCATTCCCGCTATCAGCGAAAGATGGCCACCTGCGGATTGGCCCGTTAGGACGATCTTCTTTGTGTCGAAATTCCATTGCTTTGCGTTGCTAAAGACCCAACGCAGAGCACAGCGCGCATCTTCGACGGCGGCCGGCGCAAGCGAATTCCCGGCCATTCGATACTCGACGTTCACAGCTCGCCAGCCACGTTCGAGATAAGGAAGCAATTGATAGACCGCGCCTTCTTTCGCGCCGAAAACCCATCCGCCGCCGTGAAAGAAAACGATCGTCGGCGTCGGATTTGGGTTGTCGCGCGGATACCAGACGTCGAGCTTTAGCTGCGTGTTATTCGCAGTCGCATAAACAACATCAGGCTGCATCCAATATCTGTCAGCGATCTGCAACAGATTAGGGGTTGTCGCTTGCCCGAACGCAGCAACTGAAAACAAAAATATTGCTGACAACACAACCAAGTGCTTTGCGAGTCTGCATATCAACGACGATTCTACCTTCATCCTTATCCCTCGATCTAACCGGTTTAGGCCGGTTTAACTCCGTCTTTCGTCGCGGTGTAACTGCGGCCTTGATAGTTAATGTTGCGGAGTTCGGCCCGTTGGTCAAACCCGGTAAAACTCGGCTTTGCCTTGATCTCGCCGAACAACCCGGCATTCACCCCGAAGATCGAATCAATGACGGGCTCGAGGTAATTGCAGCCGGATACGCACGCCCAATCATTGATGAACGGAGGATCGGATGGTGCCTTGATAGCGCCGCCATTCGACTCGGGAGCAACAAAATCTTCGACAAAATGAGCCTGCGCGATCGGGCCTTGTTGCGCGGACTTAGCGAGGCCTCTTATCCAGTTACGGGCGATCATCTGCTCACCCGCAGCAAAAAGCCCGCTCAAGGCAAGTGCCGGCCACGCACAATATGCTCCGGTCCACTGATGGTCAGGACGTATGCTGAATGTTACGTCAAGATCGCGTGTGGAAAGGGCGCGCATCCACGTCGATGTTTGGAGTTCTCGCTGGAAGAAGCCGACCATTTCCTTCTTCTGCTTTGCCGGCATCGTGTCGCCGATCGTCATCAGCGTTACGCCGAAATCATAGCAATGATGCACTTCATTATATGAGCCGTCCGGGAGACGACAACGCCAAATGCCTTTGCCGTCAACATAAAGGTCGTTGACGCGTCGCGCAAGATCGCCGGCTTCTTTTCTAAATGCTGTCGCCTTTTCCTTTTGCCCCTTGTGATCTAGCAGTTCGGCTGCGAATTGCAGGTTATAGACATTCGCAGCGTTCAGTCCCGCAACCTCGTGCACATAGCTCGAAACTGCCTCTAAAAGGTTCGTAACACCGCCGTAGTCCGCGAGTCCGTGTCCGTTCGTGTCCAGAGCGCGCCAGTGTTCCGCATATTGGATCAGCCGATCAAAGACCTTCACGCCGCCGACTTCCTTTTCGAGCCAAGTTCTATCGCCCGTCCAGCGAAGATACTCCTTCGCCATCCTCGACATCGCATAGTCGTTGACCGAATACCACGGCCCGACGCCCGCGCCTGTTAGGAATTCCGTCCCAAAATGCTTATAGACATCGAGCTTCATCCACGTCTCGATCATTCGCCTTAGAACTTCCGGGTCGAGCATCGCAAGCAGCATCGCACTCAAGGAAATGTCCCAAAGGAATGTCGTGGTCTCCCAATATCTCGGGGCGAGCGTTACATATGTTGTCCCGTAAACAGAATGCGGCGTTGTGCGTCGAAAGAACAAAGCACTCATCACGGCCGAATGATAAAGCCGTTTGACATCATCGTCAGCGGTCGTAAGCGTCGGCAGATGGCCTGAAAAGATCTTGTTGCCAGGCGTAAAGACGGCCGTCAATTGCGCGTTCCACTCAACTTCGGTCGCTTTTGCTACCTCGTCAAATGAGTCCACCACGGCATCGTATCCGCGACGGGCTTCGTCAGCATTTGCTCCCATCGAATTTACGAACGTGATCGAACGCGATTCGCTCGGAGCGAGATCGAACTCGTAGATCAGCCACGACGGAAGAAGTTGCGCGGGCTTCGGCGAAGAGCCTTGCAGCACGAAAGCCTCCGTACGCTTCGAGTTGCAAAGTATGGCGTTGCGCTCTCTATCGATGACTCGATCGTTATCGTACTCGCCCGGAGAATATGCCGCGTTCCAAGGCGTAACGCTCTTGGTCGCGCCGCCGTTGACCGCAAGTTTGATCTCGGTCTTTCGACGCTGCTTTGTGTTGTTCTTTACCGTCAGTTTTACGGCGGTCGTCATCGACCGGAAAGGGACAACGGTGGCGCTCGAAAGTTCGAGGCCTTTGTACACCGAACGGCGTTCGATACGATCCGGCCGCCACACGAATTCGATCGGAGTTTTTGTTGCCGCAAAATATTCGCCGTCAATATAAAGCACGCCGGTCAGCAATTCGCCTCCGGCACCGAGCGGAGCAACGTTCATCTCGCCTTGAGCGAATGGCGGAAAAGCGATGCTGCGAACTGCGGCAAGGTCCATCGCGGCCTGAGCACAGCCCCATTGATTAGTTAGCCCCGGCGGATTGAAGTGATCGCCGAAGCGATGCGTCATCACGACGCTCTGCAACGACCCGCACGTCGGTATGTCGGGGAGAGTCGGTAAGGCACCGTCCGATGACGATTCGGCATTCGCGGCAAAGGCACCGTTCTTCAGTAGTGCGGGCAAGGCGAGACTTGCAGATGCTGCTTTAAGAAAATCCCTTCGTTCAAGTTTGCTCATAATTCACTCAACACATTAGTGCGCGGTCCCTATTGGAGCTCGACGCGGATCGTGGCAGTTTCGTACGGCTTAAGATCGACGGTCAACGGAGCGACATTCAGGCCGGTGCGTAAAATGTTCTGTTCGGTCAAATTCACAAGCTCTGCCGAGCGGATCTTTGCCGGCAGGTTCACCTTCACGCTTACACCTTTACCCGTGAATTCCTGCAGCCGAATAATGAACGCTTTGTTTATCGGCGGATCGAGCGGTGAGGCGCTAACCTCGCCTCGAACGACGTTGTCGGCGGCCGGCTTTACGGCAACGATCTCGACATTCGGCTGATCGACCGAGAAGAATCCTTCGATCGGACGCGATGGCGCACTCTGCACATAGCTTGCGTTCAACGGCAGGTTAAATTCCTGTCCCATTCGCCTTGCCGCTAAATCGTCACGCTTGCCGCCAGCGCCAATGGCGTATTCGAAAACATAGTTGCCGGGCAGTCCAGGTTCGACCGTCGACATATTTAGGACGCCAAGGTCGTGCGTGTCTGCCTGCGAAGCGTGGCGAATTGCTCGCGAATAGAGTGTGGCTTCGGGCAGCGGAAATTTCCCTGTGTATAGGGCCGGAAATTCTTTTGGGGCGTTCGCGGCCCGCATCTTCGTGCTTATATATCCGGGAAAAAGCCAATAGAAAGCTTGCCGATGCGCGATGATCGCGGTCGCCGATCCGTCCGTTAACCCAATGACGTGCTGCGTTGTTACCGAATCGCGCCGTGCGCCCGGCAGATAGTCATCCGGCAGCGTGTCCAACCATTTCTGGCCGCCGCGAACGATCTTCAGGCCATCGCTCTTAATGTTCATCGGGAACGCGAAGTAATATGAATCGCTCCAATTGCCGTCGCCCCCGACGAACGGCATATTCGCCGGATCGAGTTCGTTTCGAATTTCGACGCGGGCGATATCTTTGAAGATCGTTAGTTTTGTCACGGCAAAGACGGACCGGTCGCGAGTGATCGTGATCTCGGAGACAACACTGCCGCGCTTCGCGGAAACCGCCGCGACCGTTGGATATACGACACGGGAAGCCTCGCTGCCTACGACACGAAGCAGTTCGTTGAACGTCATTTCGCCCGCAGTATTTATCAACTCGCGTCCGGCCGCGGCGTCGAAAACGCTCTCAACGACGCCATTCTTGCCGACCCGAACGTTGAAGCGATCGTTGCTGATCTCGTGGCCGGCAACGGTCTTCATTGTCGAGACCGGAGTACCGTGTTCGGTCTCGATAACATAGCTCTTATACCCGAACGCAGGAACTTGGGAGGCAACGAAGAGAGCATTTCCGTGCTCGTCAATATCGAACGGCACAAGCACTCCTGACGCGGCGTCGCGGACCGCGGTTATCATCGTGATTTTCTGCGGAGGCTTCAACCGCACCACATCATCGCGGGTAAAAGACAGGCCGTTATAGACAACTGCGTTCCATTGCCCTTCAGCCGGGGCCTGCACTTTGTCGTATCGATCAGGCCGGACCAGAGTTTGCACGCCTGTCTCGATAAGACGATCGGTCTCGGCCTTTGCGTTCGTCATAAAGCTGACGTATTGGCGATTTTGTTCTCTCAAAGACCCTGCATTATTAAGTTGCGGCCAGCCGGTATTTCCTGCCCCGCTGTGTTCATCGTATGTGAACATCAAGTCGTAAAGCTCGGTCATATTTCCGACAGGAAACGGAATTCGCCGTGTCATGGCGATCGCACTCCATAGCGATCCGGCCGCCGGCACGTGGTCATGGCTGTATCGCGCAAGTGCGGAGATCTTCGGCGACTGCGTTTTTGCTTCGCTCCATAAACCGGACCATTCGCCTCGAAAGGTTGGAATATCCTTTTCGTAATTTTTCTCGATATGTTCAAGGAATTCGGGCGGGGTCGCGATCTTGAGCCGTACGTCGCGATTCCGAGAATTCCACATCCGAACGGCCTTTTCGAGGTTCTTGACGTTGTCGGGTTCGACAAAGTCGTGGGCGTAGATCGCCATCACTGCGTCGTACTTGTAGCCTGCTTTGCTGTATCGTTCGAGCAACGCGCGAACGCCGATCTCCATTACTTGAAGCGGTGTGCGCTTGCCCGCAAGACCCGGATTGAACATCTCGAAAGGCGTTCTGGCCGTGTACGGGTCAATCGAATACGGATCGAGATAGAAATCCGTCATCGCCTCTGTATAACCGCCGCGAGGGCTTTGCGTTATCCACGTCAAGACCTTGCTGCCGTCGGGCGACTGCCAGTAGAACGGGACATTGCCGGGGGCGAGTGACGTTGCGTTGTTGATAAAGGTATTCGCACCAACGACGAGATACTTGCCGCCGCTACCGGCGAGTACGCTTGGTATGGTCGTCGGATGCCCGGGCACGTCGTCCATCAAAGCAAATTCCGAATGAATGCCATAAGTTCGCTTTAATTTCGCATAATCATAGAAAAGGCGGTTGAGTTCCTCTTCGCCCATAAAATCCGTGTGCATACTGCCCCAAGACATCGACAGCGCAACGCGACCGCTTTTGATCAGTTTCATCAGCCGGGTGATCTTTTGCTGATCCTTGGGAAGAACGGACGTGGGCTTGATCGCCCTATTAAGCCATTCATTTACCTGCCATACGCTTTCGATCGTCCAGCGAAAGTTCGGGTCGGACTCTGCAACGCGAATGACCTCGTCTATATGCCTAGCGGCGCGCTCCCGAACGGCATCCGGCGGTTCGACAAACCCGAGATCGTAGTGCGAGGTTGGCGTGATGTAGATGGTCTTGATCGAACTTGCGGGCAGCTTTCCCTGACCAAACCCAAGAAATGGAAGGGCTAAGAGAACGGTTAAGATAGAAATTGCAGATCCTTTCTTCATTTCCCTCGAACCTTGCTGTGTACCTTGCTAAGACGAGAAGGCAAAGCGTGTCCCGCACTTTGGAAAGTTTATACAACTTCGCAGAGTGCGGGACGCTGTGAGCCCGTCGGAACCGACCCGAACCGCCAAATACGGGCCGCCCGGCAGACTCTTTTCGATCAGAAGTTCAGTCTGGCGGAGAGCTGTACCTGCCGCGGGCCTCCGAACCCGAGCAGGCCGCCAAGCTGATTTCCGACGGTCGATGTACTTCTTCCGAACGCAGAGCACGCGCCGATCGAGCCTCCACAAGAGATACCGCCCGACGGGTCAGCGTAATTCGCCCGGTTGAGGAGGTTGAAAACCTCGATCCTCAAGTTGAGCGACATTCTCTCGGAAAGTTTCGTGTTCTTAAAAAGCGATGCATCCACCTGGGCAAAGCCGGGCCCGCGGAGAATGTTGCGGCCCGCGTTACCGAATACGCCCGCTCCCGGATCCGAAAATGCGGCCGGATTGAATTGGCAATTCGGGACGCTGTACGGTTCGCAATACATATTGACGCCCGAGACGATATTCGGCCTGAAAGAGAACCCGGAGAAGATGCCGCCGGTTCGCGTGATCGTGACCGGCAAGCCGCTGCGGATCTGGACGATCGAATTGATCTGCCATCCGTCGATGAGCCACTTCGGACCGTCGCCGAACCACTTTCTAAACTTAAGATCGTATCCGGCGTCGAGTGTGAAGTTATGACGAACGTCCTGGTCGGAGCTCGCGCGTTCGGCCCTCGCATTATTTTCGTCTTGATAGTCCTTAAAGAACCCTACAACGTCGTCGATCGTGTGCGACCAAGTGTAGTTCGCGTTGAATCTAAGGCCGTCGGTCAAGTTGCGTCGGAACGTCAACTGCATCGCGTTGTAGTTCGACTGCGGATAGCCGCCGACCGCGTAAATATCGCCGAATCGGTCGGTAAGCGGTCGAACGCCGCTGACAGGATCGGCGCGGTTTATATTCCGCGGCGAGATGACTCCATCCGTGAGCAGGTGCGTTACATGGTTGCCGACATAGGCCGCCTGGAATGTGCCAAACCCGATATTCTGTTGGATGCTGAGCGACCAATGCTGCGCCATTGCCGTTTTAAGATCCTTCTCGATCACGAAAGCATTTGATTTTCCGCAGTTGAACACTGCGGGATCGACGGGATACGAGAACGTCGGCGGCGGAGTCGCGCAGAATAGCCAATCGAAAAGATTGGTTGCCGTCTGCGGGAAAGAATTCGCTGCCGGCGAACCATAGCTTGCCGGCAATTCCCGATTGTAGAAAACACCGTAACCGCCGCGAACGACAGTTTTGGTCGTACCGAACACATCAAAGGCGAATCCAACGCGCGGGCCAAAATTATTCTTGTCCACATTGTGGAGCTTTTGCCCTGTCGGCGAGATGGTCATCGTCGCTAGATCAAGGTTCTGCAAAAGGCCGTTCTTTTCACGGCTGACCGTACTAACATCGTATCGAAGGCCGAGATTTAGCGATAGGCGTGGATGGGCTCTCCAGTTATCGTTGATAAAGAAGCCGAAGTTCTCATTCGCATAGTCTAGTTTCGGATTGCCCGCACGCGAGATCACGAAAGGTTCATTCGCCTGAAAACTCGTCGAACCCGGACCGCCCGCCAAACCAAAATAGGTCAGCGTGAACTGTTCCCGCGAAAGGGCGGAACGCCGATTAAGCCTGATGTCAGCGCCCATTTTCAGCGAATGGCTGCCGCGTATCATCGTTATCGTGTCGAGGAATTGATAGACCGCACCGGTTCTACGCTGGCTAAATTGTGCCGGCCCCGGCGTAGCGATCCTAAAATCTACGAATGATAGGTCGATCCTCGGAAACTGCTCGGCACCCGCACCGACATCCGTAAAATTATGGTTTATTCCAAAGCCGAATTCATTCGTCGTGCGAGCGTTGAAGGCGTAGTTGTGAGCGAACTTGAAAAGCTGGACCCGAAGCTTCCCCGGAGCCATTTGATCCGTACCGACGCCATAAGGCGTGTCCGTGCTCGAATCATTGATATTGTATCTGGCTGAAAATCGGCTCTTATCGCTTTGTTGATAGTCGATCTTTACCGAGCCGGTATCTTCGCGGAGTTTTGCGATCCGCTGGGCCTGATATTCACCCAAGTTCGGATCCACAAGGCCTGTAAGCGGCTGAATGTATGGCCTTTGCGGCAGCGGGATCGTTTCGACCAGAGGTTGAAGCGCGGGAGCAAGTCCGTTGCGGAACAACTGTGTATAAACAAGATTATTGAACGTCTGACCGCGTGTCTGACGGACGCCTTCGTAGTTGGCAAAGAAGAACCATTTGTCCTTGACGATCGGCCCGCTCAAGTTGCCTCCGAATTGGTTTAGGCGAAACCGTTGCTTGCCGGCCAGAGCATCGCCCGCGTCAAGCGCGTCGTTTCGGAAATACTCGAAAATACTTCCATGCAGGGCGTTCGTTCCGGATTTCGTGATGGGGTTGATGACCGCTCCAAGAGCTTCGCCGTACTGAGCGGAATAGTTCTGTTCGAGGACTTGGACTTCTTGGATGCTGTCCATACTCACGCGGTTCACGCGTGACTCGATTCTTCCAAGTACGTTCGACGTTCCATTCACGTCAACGCGGCTCGCGTCGATGCCGTCAACAAGAACGCTCGATCCGCCGAATGTCGAAGGAATGCCGTTGATCGCCGTCTGGAACTGATTAGTCGTTTGGACCGATCCCGGAACCGTCGCAAGAAGTTGCGTGAAATCGCGGCCGTTTACCGGGTTGTCCTGAATTCGAGCTTGCGATAGCGTGTCGCCAAGCGTCGCCGTCTCTGTGTCGGTCGGCGTTTGGTCGGCGGTAACTTCAACAGCGGCTTCAACGCCTCCAACACTCACCGTAATGTTGACCCTCAGCGTGTCGCCGACCGCGAGCCGAGCGTCCGTGATGGTTGTCGGTTGAAAGCCTGACGCCGTTACCGAGACCTTGTAAACACCGTTCGAAAGCGAAGGAGCGCGATAGATGCCGCTGCCGTCCGTCGTTACGGTCTTTGTTTCGTTCGTACCGACATTAGTTAGTTTAACGCTCGCGTTCGGCACTGCGGCACCGTTAGCGTCCTGCACGCTTCCGGTGATCGTTCCGGTGTTCGATTGGGCGAATATGCCGATCGATAGAACCAGAGCGACTGCGGCGGCAGATGCTGTCTTTCCGATTGTTTTAAGAATTCCTGTGTTCATATTACGCCTCCTGCGCTTTTCTCGGATCATTTCTCCGAAGATCAAACTTTTGTACATTCGCTCTTTGTTGGGATAGCACCGATCGCGTTCAAGTTCGGCGTCCAGACGCCGTCCTTTTTCGAATAGTAGATCTCCAACAACTCGACGGTCATCGGTATGGTCGGAATGACATCCCTTACCGGCACGCTCTCTCCGTTGAACATCCTGACCGCGCCGTCAATGCAGCGGAGTCCGACATATTCCGGGAACATTGCCGCGCTCACCTTTAGAGCTTTCTTTTCGAGCAGCCAATCTTTCTCGTGAGTTCCAGCGAGACCGAATCCGGCGATCGTGACTGTTTCAGGATCAAATCCGGCGTCAACGTAGCCTTGATATGCGCCTTGGCCTGTCTCGTCGTCCATTGCAAAGATCACGTCAACGTCGCCTGTCTTTTGGAGAGTTTCGTGAGCGATCTTGCGGGCGATCGACGGAGTTGCCTCGCCATTGATAGATGCCACAACGACCGCGTCAGACTGGATGCTGCGAACACCTTCCACGAAGCCCTCACTTCTTATCAAACATGGACGCAAAGTCGGTAGTCCGACATCGAGTATCCGGAGAGGGCCGTCAGCGGCCTTGACATTTCGACCGATCCAAACGCCCATATCGTATCCGGCGTCGTAATCGCAGATCGCAACCATCGTCGCCATTCCTTCAATGGGATTCGCTTCGACGACTACCGGTGTATCTGCGGCCGCAGCGATCTTCAAGATCTCCTCGAGGCCTTCGGTCGCCGCGGGCGTTACGATCAGCACGTCAACCTCATTCACCAGTTTCCGTGCCTGCTCGATCTGCCGTTCCACGCTCAACTCGGCGTCTCGGACGACGATTTCCGCACGATATTGCCCGCCTCTTCGCTTAAGAAGTTCGATGACTATCTGGTACCAGATATGGAAGCTATAATTCGTTAGATAACCGATCTTCGCCGGCATCTTTGCCGCCCGGACGAGCGGGACAGCCTCGAGCGCGGCGTCCAATCCCGGCGGCGGCATATATCGCGTAACCTCCGGATGGGATGTTGTCTGTTCTGTCGATGTTGATTCACTCATAAATTCTACTTTTGTCGAGACCTAATTCGTCTGCGGAACTCCGCCGATCTGCGTCAGCAGTCCGCCGTCAGCCGTCCAGACGGAACCCGTAACGAACGACGAACTCTCGTGTGCCAGAAATAGAGCAATTTCGGCGATCTCGTTCGGCCGTGCGATGCGTCCGAGTGGATGCATTTTCCTGCATGCCTCGAAAACAGACTCCGGATCGGGATCGAGCGAAGCAGCCCAACGCAGCATCGGCGTATCGACCGTGCCGGGACATACAGCGTTCGCTCTAATATTCTCCTTCGCAAAATCCATCGCAATCGAACGGGTGAGCCCTAGCAACGCGTGCTTACTGACGGTATATGCGAGCACATTCTGCTGGCTCGCGAGGGCCTGCACTGACGATACGTTGACGATCGAACCTCCGCCGGACGCCTGCAAGTGCGGGATCACGAAGCGTGCCGCATTCCACGCTCCCTTCAAATTCACGTCGAGCACTTCGTTCCATTCCTCGTCTGTGGTCGAGACCGCCGTCCCATAACGCTGGATCCCGGCGCTCACGATCAGCGAGTCTATCCCGCCAAAGGCTCCGACGGTCTGTCCGATCGCGTCCTCGACGGCGGCGCCTTCCGAGACATTCACTCTCGTGAACATCGCGTTGCCGCCGGCTTTCTTGATCTCGTCGCAGGCAGCAATACCGGCCTCTTCGTCCCAGTCAATGATCGAGACCGCACCTCCGCGTTCTGCTAACAACGTGCAAGCGGCTTGCCCGATGCCCAAGGCACCGCCCGTTACAACGATCGTCTTGCCGTCAAACCTCATTTGCCCTCCGCAAGTTCGATGCCGGAAGCAGCCATCGCAACTTCAGACTCATCGTAATCACCAGCCTCGCGTGCCGGAGGAAGATGCTTGTACCAAGTGAAATATAAGATCACGATGGCGAGCACAGTTGTGCTGAGCAAAGTGAACGCGGTCGCGAGCTGATGAAGGATGAGATAGAGCATCGAGACGTAGAGAGCAGTGATGCCGATCAGCGCGATGACCGTGTTTACGACGTCTCGCGTAAAAGGCGACTGCTTCTTGAACTCCGGCTCCTCTGAGAGAACGGCGGTGCGCGGCGGACTCCAAAATCCAGCCGGCTGTACCTTGCGATAAAAGACCTTGAGCGTGTCGAGGCTTGTCGGCTCAGTTGCAAGAGAAACGGCAACGGTCAAGATCGAAGATGCTAACGCGATGATCGGAAATCCGATATAGAGCGGCAGAGGTTCGCTAAGATATGTTGTGTCGAGAACGACCTGACCGAGGGAGAGTATCATTCCGCCAAATACACCCGCCGCATATCCCCAACCGTTCAGGCGCCACCAATACCAGCGAAGCACGTTCGGAGGCAGGATTCCCGCCGCTAGTGTGCCGAAGATCCATAGAAACGCCGCATTTATCGATGTTCCAAAAACTGAAATAAAAAGTCCGACAATGATCAACAGCGCGGAAGAGAAGTAGCTGACGTGCACGAGGCGTTTCGCGTCCGCCTTCGGATTGATATACCGCTGATAGACGTCCTTGACTAGATAAGCTGCTCCCCCGTTGACCGTCGAACTAAATGTTGCCAAAAACCCTGACAACAGCGCCGCCAGCATAAAGCCGACGAGGCCGACCGGCAGCATCGAGCCTATGATCAACGGGAGAGCAGTTTCCGGGTCCGCGCGCAATTGCTGATCCAACGCGGCGTTCCCGATCCCCATAATGGCCATGATCGCGATCGCCATCGCGAAAGGCCAACGAACTGTGTGTATCAAGCCCCAAAGGGCCCCAAGTTTTGACGCGTCCCGCTCGTCCTTTGCGGCAAGAAAGCGTTGAAAATCGTAAAGCTGTTCCGGCCCGCTGAGGCACAAAAGAAAGCCTTTCAGGACCCAAACTGCCATCAAGGCACCGAACAGCGAATAATCAGTTCCGCCGGAGATAACGCCCTGAAGGTCGGTCGGCTGTGTCGAGGTTGGAAATATTTCCATCCAGGACGCCGGCACAAGCGTCGCGAATTTCGCGGCGTCGAAGTGCATATAGCCGACGACCGCGAATGCGATCGCCCCGGCGCTCAGCACGATAGTCTGTGCGATCTCGACCCTTACAATGCCGTGGAAACCACCGGCAACGACGTAGATTCCCGTTACGCCGAGGATCAAGACCGCGCAGACCGTTGGCGAGAACGGCAAAAATATCGCACCGAACTTACCCATTCCGATCGCGCCGTAGCCAAGCAGTGCCGTAATGGTAAGCACGGCAAAGAGCGTGTACGAGAGCCTCGCCATATCGCCGGCTCGGCCTGCGCCAAAACGCGTCATCATCCATTCGGCACCGGTCATCACGTCCGAACGGCGGATCCATTTGCCCATATAGGCCAAATAAAAGGCCGTGATCGGAAAGCCCCACAGCCAATGGACCCACATTCCCTTTAAGCCAAGAACGATGAAGGTCGAAACGATCCACATCGTCCCTGTGATATCGAAGTAGGAAGACGAGCCTGACATCGCCAATGCCCACCAAGGCAGCTGCCTGCCGCCAAGGAAGTATGATGACATTCCTTTGGACGCGCGCCGCTTCATCGCAAGGCCGATGCCCATTATCGCTGCTAGGTACAGCACGACGATGACTTGGTCGATCGCGGAGAGATGCATTGGTCTTTAAACTCCTTTGGCGTTCTTCGGAATCGTAAACTTTATCCTGTGTGTTGAGAAAGCCTTGATGGTCCAATCGTTCGGCTAGACCGTCCTGCTGATTTTCGAAATCCTTCTCCTCTTCGGAAGTGTCTCGAAAGGTTCAATATTCTTTCTCTTCGGCGTTGACTAAGTCATTGATACACTAGTTCCCCCGGTGTGTCAATAGGAGAATTATGCTCGCGCGAAAGAATTGTGTTCGTTAGTGGGCAGCGGCGCCGAGCCAAAGCAGCTTTGTAAGGCGATGGGGATCGCACCATAGAGACTTGGTCGTTCAACGCTCGCGGGGCGTATCGTTACCTGATCGGGCGAAACAATATACCGACTGCGTACCTTTTCGAGGATCACAGGTTCAATGAGCGGCCAGGCCGCTGTGATATTGCCGCCGATGACGACCGTCTCGGGGAAGAGTCCGTGTACGAGGTTGCTGATTCCCTCGCCAAGATATTCGGCAGTGATCTTTAACGACTCGAGAGCCATCTTATCACCGTCATTGGCGAGCGTAACAAGATCGTGGACCGTAACGAGAGGCTCGCCTTGCTTTGCCGTGACGCGATGATATCGTTCGACGGTCGCGCGCTCGGACGCAAAGGTCTCCCAGCAGCCGCGACGACCGCACGAGCACAATTCGCCGTTCGGATCGATGCTCATATGCCCGAAGCCGCCAAGCCCGTGATGAGAGCCGACGTGCAATTCGCCGTTGATGATGAGGCCCGTGCCAAGCCCTTCAACAACGAGCACGAAGAGCAAATTCTTGACTTTCGCTTCATTGATCGGGCCGTACCAGAATTCCGAAAAAGCTGCCGCATTCGCGTCGTTCTCGACGAAGACGGGTAAACCGAGACGCTTCGAGAGAATGTCGCGCACGGGGACATCCTTCCATTCGAGGTTCGGAGATATCTCGATCGTTCCGGTTTCGCGGTCGATCAATCCAGGCACGCTCACGCCGATTCCGCCGAAACGCGCTTTCGCATAATTCACGGATATATGACGCTGGATCTCTGTGCACAAACGGTCGAGGAATTTCAGCGGTTTGCCGGAGGTCAGGATGCTCTTACGTTTCAGCACGCGTCCGTTAAAATCGCTGACCGCAAAGACAGTATCGATAACGCCGATGTCGATCGCGAGGACGTAAAAACTCTCAGCATTGATGTACAGATACTTCGGCGGCCGTCCGCCGGTCGAAGGTCCTTCAGTCCCCTCGTGGACAAGGCCGCCCTTGATAAGCCGGTTCACGATCGCCGAGACCGTTCCCGCGCGAAGGCCGGTCTGCTTGGCAATATCCGCCCGAGAAATAGGCTGTTGCTCGCGGATCAGATGCAAGAAGATCGTCTGGTTGATGTCGCGGATATCATTTACCCCGACCATTCGAATTGAAGATCCGTTTATGCTGCTCATTTATCTCTTGATCTCGTCCGAGTCCGAACCGACCATTCGTTCAAGGTCGGCGAGCGTTGCCGTCGATGCATCGCCCGGGCACGTCATAGCATACGCCGCATTTGCGGATGCGATGTCGATATATCGCTGCGGCGGGAGAGCGTTAAGCATTCCGTAAACGATTCCGCCCGCGAACGCGTCACCGCTGCCGACGCGATCAAGAACGCGAATGTTCTTAAAAGTTTTTCCGACGTAAGCTTTGCCGTCGATGTAAATCGCCCCGCCGATGCTGTGTTCAGACGCAGAAACAACATCCCTCAGCGAGGTTGCTATTACCTTCAGAGTGGGATGTCGGTCGAGCATCGCTTGAGCGGCAGCGGCGAATTCTTCGACCGAAAATCGGTCCAAAGCCGCGTCAAAACCTTCCACACCGAAGGCAACATCGGCCTCGTCAAGCAAATGGCGATTCGCGAGATCCGCCGCAGCTCGGCCTCCGCGCCCTTGCCAAAGCGACTCGCGATAATTTAGATCGTAGGACACAACCGCACCGCTTGCCCTAGCCGAACGCATCGCGGCGAGTGCCGCAGCTTTAGAATCGTCCGACAATGCTGCGAAGATCCCGCCCGTGTGGAACCAACGCGAACCTTGCTCTTCGAAGATCGAGTTCAGATCCAGATCACCCGACCTGATCTGCGAGATTGCGGTATTTGCTCGATCCGAGCACCCGGCGGGCTGCCGCGCTCCGAAACCGCGCTCGACAAAGTTCAGCCCGTTTCTGACATTACCGGAAATGCCGTCAACCTCGCGCCAGATGATATTCGACGTATCGACGCCGCCCTGTCGGATAAGGTCTTCGACAAGTCGGCCAATGTGATTGTCGGCAAAAGCCGTGAGAACGGACGCTCGAGCTCGAAAACAATGAGCGAGCGTGCGGGCAACATTGTATTCGCCGCCGCCTTCCCAAACTTGAAAATTGCGAGCCGTTCGAACACGATCATCGCCCGGATCGAATCTGAGCATAACCTCGCCGAGTGCAACGAGATCCCAACGAGCTTCGCTTTGTTCTTTGATCTTGAGCATCTAGATACGGACGTTTCCAATAGCAGAGATTAGATTGAATCAGCGAAATTCGCAATGCCGCCCGACCGACGAAGGTCGGATTTCGTCAAGCCGGGAGCATTGCATATAATGCTTGCTTCGGGAAACCAAATGGCAGTTATGACAAAAGATCAAGTAATTTCGCGAATTTCAAACACAGGGATCTTGCCCGTTATCCGTGCAGGTTCGACCGATGAAGCTCGACGTGCGATCGACGCGATCTGCGAAGGCGGTATCGATACGATCGAAGTAACGATGACGATACCGAACGCCGCCGAATTGATCGAAACACTCACGCGGGAGATGCCGACTGTGCTGTTTGGCGCCGGAACTGTCCTTTCCGCAGATGATGCGAAGCGGTGTATTAACGCAGGAGCGAAGTTTATCATTAGCCCGGCAACCGATGTTGATACGATCCGATCCTGCAATGCAGATGAAACAGTTGTTATGCCCGGCGCGTTGACGCCGACCGAGATCGTCGCGGCCATCGCGGCCGGTGCGGACGCAGTCAAGATCTTTCCTGTAGGAGCGCTCGGCGGCGTGAAATACATCAGAACTATGATGGCGCCGTTTCCCGACCTTAAGATCGTACCAACCGGCGGGATCACGGTCGATACGGCGGCGAGCTTTATAAAAGCGGGATGTCTTGCCGTTGGGCTCGGATCGGACCTTGTCGATCTTGCGGCGATACGCGAAGGACGCGCCAGGGACGTTACTAAGGCCGCGAGGCGCGTTCTTGCGTCGATCGCCGAGATACGATCTGCATCCTAATGGAGGCTCGCGTTAAGGCTGGCCAGCTTCTCGCGGCCCGGACACAAAATCGCCTTTTCTAGTTTGTTCAACGGCACGTCAGACGTATTGAGCGTGGAATGGAGGTCGGTGGAATCTTCATTTATGTACAGCAGACCGGTCAACACCTCTTGCCGCATTCGTGCGTTGTGAAGGGCCGTAATTGCGGAAAGCCGATCGTTCGGATCCCAATCTTTCGCGAGTTTTTGAAGGTAGATCTTCGAGCCGTCGTGCATCAGAAGGTCCTGAACGCTGCCCGCTTCGTAGGTCGTCACAATTTCGCGTGAGATCGGCACGAAATCGACAAGGCCGGCAACTTCCATATGCTCTCGGACATAATCGTAAGATTTTGTCGAGCCTGGATTGTTATTAAAGGTTACGCAAGGACTGATCACATTGAGCAGTGCGAATCCGTTGTGCAGCATCGCGGCCTTCATCAGCGGAACTAACTGTTCCTTATCACCCGAAAAACTTTGCGCAACGAACGTTGCGCCTAGTTCGATCGCCATTCCCGCAAGATCAATGGCTTCGAAAGGGTTTACGCTTCCCGCTTTGCTCTTCGAACCGATATCCGCAGTCGCGGAATCCTGACCTTTGGTCAAGCCGTAACAGCCATTGTTCATCACAAGATAGACCATCTTAAGATTGCGCCGGATCGCGTGTACGAACTGGCCCATTCCGATCGACGCCGTATCGCCATCGCCCGAAACGCCGAAATAGATCAGGTCGCGATTAGCCAAATATGCTCCGGTTGCAACCGACGGCATTCGCCCGTGAACGGAATTGAACCCGTGCGAATTGGACAAAAAGTATGCGGGGGATTTCGACGAACAACCGATTCCCGAGAGCTTTGCGACTTTATGCGGCTCGATATTCAACTCCCAGCATGCCTCGACGATCGCGGCGTTTATCGAATCATGACCGCAGCCGGCACAGAGCGTGCTCAAGTTCCCTTCATAATGATCCACAGTGTACCCAAGCTCATTCTTGGGCAATGCCGGATGCCGAAATTTAGATCTAACGTAAGTCATCTAAGGATATTCCACATTCTAACAAGTGAAGTTCTATCAAGATCGTCGTCGATATTCTACCACGAGAAATGGGTTTTGCCCCTCATTTCCACGGCTTGAAAGCCGCGGCAAGTCAAAGCAGTGCGGACGGGGGCGTCCGCGGTCCGTCCGTTCCGGATATGATAAAAAAGGCTGCCATGAACTTCAAAGGTTCCGGGCAGCCTTGGTCAACGGATCTAATTCGGTCTAGGACGTGGGAAGAGACTCGAACATAAACGCGAGTTTCCACGAATCACCTTCTTTTACATAGAAGGCTGTCTGGTAGAGAGGGCCGTTCTTTTGGCCATCGCAGGTGCCGTCAGCTTCCCCTTTGCCTGTCAGGATCTCGACTGTTGGCGAGATGGCAGAAGCAAATCCCTCAGTGAACGAAGTTTTCGTAACGCCTTCGCATTTCATATCGGCCGTCCAAAGTTTAATGACGGATGCCTGGCCGGACTGCAACTTGCCGCTCGGATCAACGAACGACATATCTTTGGTCGTGTTTGCCTCGAACCATTTTGCGTCCTTATTTCTAAAAGCTTCCCATCCGGCGGCGTGTGTCTTTGCCAACGCGTCAGTATTTGCGTCGGGTTTTGCTTCTGCGGGAGTTGCTGAGTTCGCGGCAGGCGCGTCAGCCTTCTTGGGTTCTTCCTTTTTGGGAGCTTCCTTCTTGACCTCATCCTTCTTTTCGGTGGACGGGAGTGATGCCGTCTCTGATGCCGGAGCGGCCGGTATCGGATTCTCGGCGTGGAAAACCGCTTTCCATTTCTCGCCGTCGCGAGCAAATACGGTAACTGCCTGAGTCGGATTCGGGATCCTCTCGCCCTTTCCGTCCGGCCCTGCGCAGGTGGCGTCGGTCGTGCTCTTATAGGTAAGAGCATAGGAGTTGTCGTCGATCCTGGACATCTTTGCGTCGGAGTTGGCCGTCGATTTCACCTCACACTTCATCTGGCCGATCATCTTTACCGCGTCGGCCTTGTTGTAGCGATGGCCGTTCGAATATTCGACGAACTTGTCCGAGAGGTTCTCTTCAAAGAACTTCGCATCGCTCTTGGCCCACGCGTCTCCAAGCTGTTTGTCGAGGGCAAGAAGTGCATCAGTGGTCGGGGCGGCCGCCGCCGGCTTTGATGCGTTGGTATTTGAATTGGCGTTATTGGCCGACGAATTCGCCGCCGGTGCTCCGCAACCGGCCATTCCGAGTGCCGCAGCAGCAAGGAATATCGCTAAACTTGAACGATTCATAAATGGTCACCTCAAAGTTGATGAGAAACAATCATAGCCAAGCGATCCTCGATGAAAGGACCCGATCGGCCGTTACGTTATTGCGGGAAGTTGCGCTAAGCATACTCCGGCTATTGGGAAAGTCAAGCGGTTACGAAGACGGCGGTTGCAAGAACCAAGCTGGCAATTCAAGTTCTTACGCTCGGATATTGTAGAATATGAATGACCTTTCCAAGTAGGCCGGCTCCCCGTTAGGCGAGAGCCTTTCGCCGGCCATCACGTTCTAGTTCTAAACGGCCTAGGCAGTAGGCCGGAAAATTCAGGGGCACGCGAATATCGCAGTCTGCACAGGCGATGCCCTTTAGCGAGGCTTATTGAAGAAATCTGATGTAATACGTGCTTGGGGCAAGATCCTCACGGGCCGGTACCCAAACCTTTCGATCGAGATCACGCGAGAGTGTCCCCTTCGATGTCCGGGATGCTATGCGTACGAGCCTGAACATTTGAACGGGGCCGGAAATCTTCGCGAACTCTCAGATTTCAAGAGTAACGATCTGGTCGAGAAAGTGCTCGCGCTCGTAGATCACCACAAACCGCTGCACCTTTCGATAGTGGGCGGCGAACCGCTGGTGCGGTTTCGTGAACTAAACACTCTGCTGCCGATCCTTAGCGAAAAAGGGATCGCGGTGCAATTGGTAACGAGTGCGGTGCGTGAGATCCCGAAAGAATGGAATTCGATCGATGACCTCTACATCGTAGTGTCGATCGACGGGCTTCAGCCTGAGCATGACGCGCGACGCAAACCGGCGACATACGAGCGGATCTTGCGCAACATTGCCGGGCATTCGATCACGGTCCACTGTACGGTAACTTCGCAGACAGCTTCACGCACCGGATATTATGAGGAATTCCTCGAATTTTGGTCGGCCCGCGAAGAAGTTCGGCAGATCTGGATCAGCATCTTTACCCCGCAGATGGGCGCGAACGATCCGGAGATACTCTCGCCCGAAGCGCGCACGCACTTGATCGACAGTATGGTGACGCTGCGTGAGAGATTTCCGAAACTCGTGTTCAACGACCTCGTTGCGAACGGATATCGTCAGCCGCCGAAATCACCGAGCGAGTGCATCTTTTCGCGGACTACGGTCAACTATACGGCTGACCTTGTGAGCAAGGTTACGCCTTGCCAATTTGGAGGAACACCCGATTGCTCGCAATGCGGATGTATCGCGTCAAGCGGCCTTGCAGCGGTCGGTGATTACAAGCTTTTTAATGTGGTGCCGCTGAGGACGCTCTATAACGCGTCCGATCGCATCGGGAAGGCCGTCCGGCCGAGCTAGGAATTAACGCATCGCGGCTTTTATCTGGACGTAGATGTTGTCGGCCGTAATAGGCGTTCCGTCGTAATTGAGGACGGAGACGAGTTTTTCGGTCAATCCGGTCGCAGCCGCTATTCGTTCTGATGAAGGAGTCCCGAGTTCGATCAGCATAAGGCTGCGGAACTGCGCGTCGCGATTCTGCTCGACGACGAATATCCGTTCGTGCGAGGCGACGAATTCCGAAAACGCTTTGCCGAACGGGAATGCACGCGGCCGCATCGCATCAAGGTGAATGCCGTCGGCCTCGAACATTTCCATAGCCTCCATCGCAGCGTAGCTTGACGTGCCGAAATAGATCATACCGTCACGAGATCTCTTGCTGACTTCGTTGCTCGTTTCAGTCGATCCCGCTTTTATGAACTCGGGCTGCGGCACGAGCTCCTTTGCCGTTTCGAATTTCCGAGCGAGCCGATCAACATTTCGTTTGTACGCGTCACCGTCCTCGGTGTAGATCGCGTATTCATCTCTCGAAGAACCGCGTGTCGTGAATGCCCCGCGTGAAACGTGTGTGCCGGGAATAGTACGAAACGGGATGCCGTCACCGTCGATGTCAAGATAACGACCGAACCTGCCCTCGAAGCGGTCAAGCCCTTCGTCGTCTGGCGACGCATGCCCGGAGCCATTCCCGCCGTTCGACTGCTTGGCGTATATTTTGTCTAGCTGTCCGGGCGAGAGCACCTTTCCACGATCGTAAGTTTGCCCGTCGTCCCACGTTAGCTCATCGGTGATATGGTCATTCATTCCGAGATCGAGGTCGGTAACGACGATCACGGGCGTTTGAAGCCTCTCGGTGAGGTCGAACGCCAACGCCGTCATCTCGAAGCACTCTTTCGGTGTCGCCGGCAGCAGCAGCGGATGCTTTGTGTCGCCGTGGGATGCGTATGCCGCGAGGAGCAGATCCGACTGCTGGGTTCGCGTGGGCATTCCCGTCGAAGGTCCCGTTCGCTGCACGTCTATAAGCACGGTCGGGATCTCGGCAAAATAACCAAGCCCGATGAATTCGTTCATCAGAGAAACTCCCGGCCCGCTCGTTGCCGTGAACGAACGGGCGCCGTTCCAAGACGCTCCCATTACCATACCGATCGCGGCGAGTTCGTCTTCGGCCTGCACGATCGCATAGTTATTTCGTCCTGTCTCAGGATCGACGCGGTACTTTGCCGCGTACTTGGCAAACGCATCGACAACCGACGTGGACGGCGTGATGGGATACCACGCGGCGACCGTAGCGCCGCCGTAGATCGCCCCGAGAGCGCAGGCGGAATTTCCGTTGTAAAGGATCTTGCCTTTTAAGAGATCGCGTCGCTCTATACGCATCGAAAAGCTTCCAGCGTCGAGATTGTCGAGAACCCACTTTTCACCGATCTTGAGAGCCTTGACGTTCGGCTCGATGAGCCTTTCTTTCCCGCGGAACTGTTCGCCGATCAGTTGTTCGATGACCGAGAACTCGATCTTGAAGAGCGAAACGAGTGCCCCGATGTAGATGATGTTCTTAAAGAGCTGCCGCTGCCGAGCGTCGGTGAATTCGGCGTTCGCGAGCTGCATCAGCGGGATGGCGATCGCTTCAATATCCTTGCGGTCAAAACCTGGCGGCAAGGGCTTTGAACTGTCGTAAAGAAAATATCCGCCGGGGGCTACCGAGGCGTAGTCTTTCTTGATGGATTGCGGATTGACCGCGACGACGAGATCGACCCCTTCTCGTCTGCCTAAATGCCCTTTTTCCGACACACGGACCTCGTACCAGGTCGGCAGACCCTGAATGTTAGACGGGAAGATATTCTTCGGCGTAACGGGCACGCCCATTCGAAATACAGCACGCGTAAAAAGCGCATTAGCCGAAGCCGAACCGGTACCGTTCACATTGGCAAAACGGACGACGAAGTCGTTGATCTTAGCGGAGTTTGTCACAAAATTTCGATGCCTCTTCCGAACCGATTTTAGGAAGTTTTCGGACAAAAAGAAAGGTAGTCGAGGCAACGGGAACGATATTTCTCAAAAAAGACGTTCTTTATGATTCAAATCATATTGCCTCGCCCTTTGATTTGGAAAGATTCAAGTATCGGGCGAGGACCATCCGGGAGATGCGAGCCCACGGTAAGAAGCTTTGTCAGCCGAAAATAATGCGTCGAACGTCTTTTATATAGGTTCAAAAGAACGGCTGTTAGATTTGAGGTAATTATAATGGAACTTGATGTCACACGAACCGTCGCGGATTATGCGGTCGCCTATCCGCCTTCAAAGAGGGTTTTTGAGAAACTCGGTATCGACTATTGCTGCGGCGGCAAGAAGTCGATCTCAGACGCTCTCGCCTCGAAAGGCGTTGCGTTGGAAGATCTCGCCGCATTGCTTGAAGCCGAAACGAACAAGCCGCAGAACGGCGAAGCCGTCGAGCTTGATTTTGCGACGATGTCCCTTGCGGCGTTGTCGGACCACATCGTTCGCTGTCATCACGTTTTTACGCGGGATGAAGACGCGCGCATTCAGGCCCTTCTCAACAAAGTTTGCTCCGTCCATGGCGGAAACCATCCGGAGCTTTTCGAAGTTCAGCAGATCTTTGGCGAATTCAAGCTCGAGCTTGAGAACCATATGCTCAAAGAAGAGCGGATGCTCTTCCCGTATATCTCGCTTATGGAAAGCTCGTTCAACTTTGGAATGCCGCGTCCGCCGGCACCTTTCGGTTCCACACGAAATCCGATCGCCATTATGATAAGCGATCACGATAGGGCTGCAGAAATGCTCGACGAGATGAAGGCGCTGACCGGTAATTTCACGGTGCCTTCGGACGGATGCACTACCTATCGAACCCTTTTCTCCGCATTTGAGGGGCTTGAAAAAGACCTTCACCAACATATTCATCTCGAGAACAACATTCTTTTCCCGAAAGCGATCGAGATGGAAGACAGCGGTACAGTATCGGATGCCAAAGCTCTCCAAGAACAGGCTTGCGGCGTCCACGAGCATGGCCACGAACTCTCCCACCACGCCCACGCGAATGCGCACGGGCACTCCCACGGCCATGCTCAAATTCATGCCTGCGGTTGCGGCTGCGAGCACTAAATCGTAAAAGTTCTCCCCTCTGCCAATGAAGCCTTGGCGTCTTTCCTTTGCTCCACGGAGTGAAAGACGCCCTTTTTCACGTTCGTGCGCTGGAAGAGCCGCATAGACTGCTAGCTTGAATCGTCCGCGGGCGACTAACGATATCCTCGATCAGTCTGTTAGTCGCTCGATGAGCATTCGCAAGTGTCGGCTACTTTGGCACGAACACACCGCTACATCCGGCAACCAGAGACCGGCGGATCAGTCCGTGGCTGAGGCCAAGATCGGCTTTCGGAGAAATGACACGTAGTTCACCACGAGACACATCAACGAAAAGGCCGATAGCAGCGCAAAACCGATCAGATAACTATCCGTCTCCTCCTTGACAAGGCCGAGGCCGATCGGCGGGAAAAAGCCTCCCAAACCGCCGAAGGTGCCTACGAGGCCGGTGACCGTTCCCGTTTCCTTGGGAAAGTACTGCGGAACGAGTTTAAAGACCGCTCCGTTACCGAGCCCCAGAAAGGTCGCCGTACCGAGCGCCCCGATGGTGAAGAGGGTAATTGACGTAAAGCTAAGGAAAAGGGCAAGAATCGCGATTCCGACAAAGACCACGGTCAAGACCTTAGCACCGCCGACCTTGTCCGCGAGAATCCCTCCAACCGGACGAACGAGAGTGGCTAGTACGACAAATCCAGCGGTTCTCGCTCCTGCATCCGTCGGCGTCAGGTTGAATAGCTCTCTAAGGAACGTTGGCATGAAAAGAGCCAACGCTACGAACCCACCGAATGTAAGGAAATAGAACAAGGAAAGAACCCATGCGATCTTCGATTCTTTTAGCGGACGAAGGCTCTCGGCAAGCGACTTGGGTCTAGCGGTCGTTGAGTCATTGTGAGCGGAGAAAAAGAAGACAGCCGCCCAGATCACGGCAACGCACGCGAAAATAAAGAACACAGTTCGCCAGTCGCCCAAATATATCGCCAGTACAGGTGCAAGAAACACGGCGAGTGATTGACCGATATTTCCCATACCGTATATCCCAAGGGCCGCCCCTTGCTTCTCTGGCGGAAACCAGCGGGATGTAAAGCCAACGCCGACGGGAAATGTCGTGCCGGCGATGCCTAGGAGAAGCCCGCATATCAGAAGTTGCGTATAGTTCGTCGTAAATCCGATCGCGATCGCCGGAAATGCGGAAAGTAGCAACAGAGCTGAAAAAACATTACGGCCGCCGAATCTGTCGGCGGCCATACCCGTTGCAAAACGCCCTATCGATCCCAAAAGAACGGGCATCGCGATCATGATGCTCTTTTGGGTTGCAGAAAGTTGATAGAGTTCGGTAAAAGTCGGAGCTAGGGCGGCGAGCAATCCCCATATTGCAAAGGAGACAGCAAAGCCGGTCGTTGATAGGAAAAGGGCGTGGCCGGAGCCGGTTCTAGATTGAAAGGTCATAATCATTATCGGGTGAGGCAGCAAGTCGCCGGGCCACCCAGAGGAGAATATTAGACCTCAAATGATCTACCCGGGAGTTGGAAAATCAGGAGGTTCGTTTTGGTCACACTTTTTACAATTCAATTCTTGACCGATCCGCGATGCGCGCCCGTCGGCCGTCAGTACCCATTCGCGAACACGCAGAGGCGGGTCGTGCCTCACGTGCTGATAATGTCTGCAGGAGAGTTTTGCCTTCCAATGGCCTTCGTCGTCGATCTCGAAACCATCAACTTTTCGATTCATTGATCTTGCGCTTAGCGAAGCCCACAGGCTTCCACCAGAAGAAAATCGTAAGAGATATCGCGAAGCAAAGAGCCGATGCCAAGCTCAACGGGATCAGATGGCCGAGATCGTGTGCCAAGCCGGCCTCGACCGCCGCTGCGAGGACCCACATCTGAGCGATATTGATCATAACAAGGAGCGCAAGCCGCGCTTGGGCCACTGACCGACGGCCTCTCGACGGCGGCCGATTCGGCTCGCTGAATCCGACCGACTTTGCGGATCTAAGTTTCATTTCCACGAACCTCCCTCTTGAGTGCCAAAACTTTCCCTCCGCGAAGCTCGACTTCGATCCGATCAAGCGGCCTTGGCGGCGGGCCGTAAAGCACTTCGCCGGTCGCCTCGCTAAAGCCGCCTTCGTGGCAAGGGCATTCGAGCCGCTTATGATCTTTCGCGTAATATACCGGGCAAGAAAGGTGCGTGCACTTTTGCCCGTACGCCTTATATTCTCCGTTCGTGGTTCGGATCAGTATCGCTGTGTCGTTCGGCGTCGGGTAGGCGAAATTAAGGGCGGAACCGGGCGTCATATTTTCCGCGCCCTCAATAGCGGCGGGCAAGAAGACTCGTTCCTTTTTAGCGTCATACGCCGAAACGGCCGAGAAACCGACCGTGCCGACAAAGAAAGTACCCGAGGCAAGGACGAGAAAGTTACAGAATTCGCGCCGCGTAACTTCGGATTCCGCATCGCGGTTATAGGGAAACTCCGCCTGGTGGGAATCCGTCGCGCGCCGAACGTCTTTTTCATCCGATATTGGACAATCGTTCTTTTCAGAAGCCGTCATGTTCCTGCTTTCTCCTTACGAGCGAAACTCGTTGCTATTGTCGGTTTCGCCCATTTCATTCTCGATCCAAGAGGCGTCCTCGCCCGCGTGGGCAGAGAGGTGTTCCCCGAATTCAGTGTCGCCGTCAATGTGTATGGCGTCTGCCTCATTGGTCGGCATCATTAAATAAACCTTGGTTTCGACCTTTTGATTTCCGAAGTAATGTATATTGACGGGCTTGGTGCGTCGAAGCGGGACAACATCTTCGTATTTACCAAAGGTGAGAGCGCCGGTCGGACAGACGCTTGCGCACATCGGCTGAAGGCCTTCGGAGGATCGGTCGTAGCACATATCGCACTTCATCTGAAGGTGCATAGCGGAATTGTATTTCGGCACTCCGAACGGGCAGGCATTCACGCAGTTGCGGCAATCAAGGCAGCGAGGTTTGAGCGCGGTCATTACTACGCCGTCCTCATTCTGCTTGATCGCATCGGCCGGACAGACTTGAGCACACGTCGGTTCGGCGCAGTGCATACAGATGGTCGGCATCGTTGCGGTCGTTTCTCCGCGGTCGAAGAAATCGACAAAGATCATCGAGTAGCCCTTATGCGTCGAACATTCTCGGCAAGCGGCCACACACGACCGGCAGCCAATGCACCGCTGCGGATCGACAAACATCGTTTCCTGCATAACTCTCCCCTAAATTCAGAATCAACCTTCGTTATCAAAGATAAGCTGCTTCGGACGAACGATCATCACCGAGCAAGGCGCATGCTGGATCACGGCAAGCGAAACGCTGCCGACGATCAAACTCTTCCACATACTCTTCCCGCGCGAACCTAATACGACCACGTCCGAGCCTTCGCGACCGGCACAGTTGACGATCTCTTCGGCCGCCGAGTGGAACGGCTGAGCGGTAATGACCTCCGAAGTCATACGCAAGCCTTTCGCTTCTTCAGCGATGATCCTTTCAGCCGCATCGAGGATCTCGCCTCCCTGCCTAACAGCTTCAGCGTGCGCGTCGCGAGCAATTTCGGCATTAACGCCCAACATATCCGTTACCGGGATCGGGGTCGCGACGACGTGAATGATCTTCACCTCGTCGGTGTCTGCCCAGTTGCGGCCCGCAATTTCGTGCAGAGCCTGGCTGCTGTTTTCCGATCCATCAACTGCGATCAATATCTTCATATATTTCTAGCCTCTATATTCTCGTGAACAAAGCCAGAGAAAAAGCTATCGCCCTTTCTGCACTTCGCTTAAGCTTGCGCCTTTGCGCGAGTCGCCCAATATCGGAAGTTCTCTCGACGCGACCTTTTCGATCCTTGCGGCACACGCCTTGAATTCCGGGATCTTCGATATCGGATCGAGTTTCGCATTTGTCAGGAGATTTGCCGCCTTTGCGTCGCCCCAATGATAAGGAATAAAGAGCGTATCCTTTCGAATCGTTTTGACGACAAGGGCGGGAAAAACGCCTTCGCCTCGACGAGAAGCGACCTTTACGCGTTCGCCGTCCGCAATGCCCAATTTCGCTGCGGTCTCCGGATGGATCTCGACATAAGGTTCCGGACATTGCTGCACAAGGAAGCCGATCCTGCGGGTTTGGTTCCCGGACAGGTATTGGTAAACAACGCGGCCGGTCGTAAGCGCGAAAGGATATTCCTCGTCGGGAACTTCCGCCGGCCCTTTGTATTCTACGGCGAAAAATTTTGCCTTTCCGTCCGGATGATAGAACTTTTTATCTTCGAACATCCGCGGCGTACCCTTGCTCTCTTCGGTCGGGCAAGGCCACATCACGCCGTTCTGTGCATCGATCTTTTCGTATGTAATGCCGTAATAATCCGCCTTGCTGCCTTTTGACGCTTCACGCAGTTCGTCGAAGATCTCGCGCGGCGTATCGAACTTAAAATACTTCTCGCGGCCCATTCGGCGGGCGATCTCCTTTGCGATCCACCAATCCGGTTTCGATTCGCCGATCGGGTCTATCGCTCTATTTATCTTGATCACGCGTGCCTCCGCGCTAGCTGTAACGCCTTCGTCTTCGGCCCAGGTCGTCGTCGGTAGGACGACATCGGCAAAACGCGATGATTCGGACATAAAGAAATCGATATTTACATAGAATTCAAGGCCTTCAAGTGACTTTCGGATCGCGTTCACGTCCGGCAGCGAGACCATTCCGTTGTTGCATGTGGAGATAAGGCATTTTATTTCGCCTTCACGCATCTTGTCGTACATCTCGACGACCGAAACGCCCGCTTCCGGCAATTCATCTTCCGGCAGACCCCAGAATTCGCACATATGCCTGCGATCTTCGGGGTTCGTCATCGATCGTTGTCCGGGCAGTTGGTCGGCTTTTTGTCCGTGTTCGCGGCCGCCCTGGCCATTGCCTTGGCCCGTGATCGTTCCGTAACCGCGGCCCTCGTCGCCGATCTTGCCGGTCGCAAGAACGATGTTTATGTAACTTAAAACATTATCGACACCGTTCGAATGATGCTCGATGCCGCGAGCGTGGAGGATCATTCCCGTTTTAGCCTGTCCGTAAAGAATAGCTGCCTTTTCGATCTTCGCGGGATCGACGCCCGAGAGTTCGCCTGCTCTTGACGGCGGATATTTGTCGATCACCGCCTTGACCGCGTCCCAATCGTTCGTATGTTTCGAGATGAACTCTTCGTCAACGAGCCCTTCGCGAATGATGACGTTCAGCATTCCATTTGCAACGGCCACGTCTGTGCCCGGCAAAAGCTGGAGGTGAATGTCGCCTTGGCGCGCTGTCGCGGTCGCGCGTGGGTCGATAACGATCCAACGGCCACCGTTGTCGCGTTGCTGCCAAAGATATTTGTTCAGGATCGGAAAGGTCTCGGCGCAATTCGAACCCGCGATCATCAGAACTTCGGCAAGCGGGATGTCGTCCCACGAATTCGCGACGCGATCGACTCCGAACGCCTTGTTGTTGCCGGCAGCGGCGCTGACCATACAAAGCCGTCCGTTATAATCGACATATCGCGTGCCGAGTCCGAGGCGAGCGAATTTGCCCATTACGTATGTCTTTTCGGTCGTAAGGGACGAGCCTGAATAGACACCGACGGAGTTCTTGCCGTGCTTCGCTTGTATTTCCTTTATTCGGGACACGATCAGATCCAAGGCGTCGTCCCAAGTTGCACGCTCGAAGACGCCATCTTTTTTTACCAGCGGATAGAGCAGGCGATCCGGATGATGCACCTGCATATAGGCCGTAACGCCCTTTGGGCAAAGTTTGCCCTCGTTAACGGGAAAATCGTAGCGCGGCTCAAAACCTACGATCTTTTCGTCCTGCACGAGCAGGTTCATACCGCACTGCACGCCGCAGTACGGACAGTGCGTCGGCACGGCACGATCGATCTTTCGATCGGCTTGCCAGCCATCGACCGGCGCATCGTAAAGATGCGGCCCGTATTTTTCAATAATTTCGCTAAGATTCTCAACTTTAGACATTACGTCCTCCCGGATCTGGAGCCAAAAAATACCGGTTCCACCTTATCAGGAGCTTTCGCGTATGCGAGGCCGCGCATTACGCGTTTACATCGCGGGCAGTAATCCTGGATCGTGTGGCCATTCTGCAATCGATAGTCGTAGCCGAGTTCGTCAACAAGCTTCTTGAGGTCGTCGATCCACATCTTTCCTACAAAACTGGATTTGCATCGCGGGCACACGGCTTGTTCCATTTCGGCAGAGCGGTTCTGATAAAGCTCGACGCCTACGGAAGCAGGCCGCTGAACGATATGAAAGAGTTTTCCGAACGGCAGAAAGAATAGAGTCATTATCACAAGTGCCTGGTGGGAAAGCGATATGAACGAATACATATATCCTTCGAACCAGAGGCTCGACGCCGTGAGCATGATCCCCGAGATCGAGATCGCGATAAGGAGAAGATGCGGAACAAAGTCGAGCAGGAATTGCTGCAGGGCGATCGCCCCACGGTCATTTAGCCGTCGGTGGATCGCGATACCGCAGCCGATCAATACCATAACCGCCGATATATCCAACCCGTGGAACGTGATCCACGCGATCAGGCTTCGGCCGTTCATCACAATAAGCGGAAAGCCGAAGAGATGGGCTCGATAACCCATATCTCCCTCAAGCGTAAAATGCACCCAACCGAATACAAGCGGGAATGTGATCGCGGCGGCAAGGATACAGCCCCACATTATGAAGAAGTGCATTATCCAGCGCTGACGAGCACGCTTAAAGATAAAGCGTTGTTCGACAAGGTTGGTGGCGATGCTTGTGGCTGCGCTCTTCGCGTTCTCGCCGAATTTCTTCCTAGTGAAGAAAAGTTGGAGTCCGCGTTTGAAATAGATCCGCGTTGCAGGCCGCTGGAGCCAGACCGAATAGCGAAAAGCGATCGCGCCGAATGCAACGATACTCGCTATCGTATAGCCGAAGAGCGCCGAATCAAAATTTTCGAGATTGCGGGAACCAATTATGACGAGTGCGGTAAGAACCACTGAAGAGACCAAGCCAATGATCGTCGGGTTCTTGTAACTAAGCTTCTGCGGAGTCGCGCGTGCCTCCATTTTGCTCTCCCTCCCGCGTCTTTTCGCGCAGGATCGACCTTGAAACGAACTTATCCGGTTCGTGCGCCTGAAAAATTGCGCTCGACACGGCCTACAACGGCTTCCAAACAACGGCTTCTACACATACTTATATACCACTTTGCGCAAAGAACCAAATATGACAAAAATCATAAAGTTGTCCGATTTACGTACTTAGAAGTGCTTATTTATCAAAAAGTTAGCGGAACAAGGCTCTTGTGAAACCTTACAAAAAAGTCAGCCTTCGAGGTGGGACGCTAACCCGTCGATCGAATCTATAAGGACCTTGCCGCGGACGATCCGAATGTCGCCGATCGACGCTAAATGACGGATCGTTCGGATCGTCGTTTCGGTCGTAAGGCCTGCCATTCTGGCGATATCTTCGCGTCTCAGTCGGATCCTGAGCGGCGGTTCGTCGGGCGACGCCGAGAACAATCTGATAAGCACTCCGGCGATCCGTTGCTCTGCAGATCCGCCCGCAAGCGTCTTAATGAGCGCCGTCTTCTGTCGCAGCATCGACGACATCCAGTTCAGCAATGCCAAGGTGAATTCGGGAGACTTTGCGAGCAGTTTGAAAACATCGTCTCGATGAAGCAATAGAATGTCAGATTCTTCTATCGCATAGGCCGACGCGGGATAGACTTCTCCGTCAACGACCGGCGGCACCGCGAACATTTCGCCCGCGCCGAAGATCCCGATGATCACTTCCTTTCCCGGTTCCGGAAACTGTACCATCTTCACGCGGCCGCTCTCAATTATCGGCAGATAATCAGCCTGTTCGCCGACGGCAAAAAGTTCTTCGTTCGGGAAATAATGTCGCGGATGTGCGTGTGCGGTCAAGGTCGCCTTGAGTTCGCGGCTCGCGGTCGCGAGAATGGGTTTGACCCTTTGCGGATTGTGTGACTTGACCATTTCGTATCGATAGCCGGATCGGCTCGATCTATAGCGTTATGACGTTAATCATATTCTGCACCCTGGAAGGCTGATACGGTAACTCAGAATGGCAATTTATCGGAAGACGACGCGGAGACGGGCGTCGGCGCCCGCAAATTAGATTATGTTGATAGCAATTCCCTTCGTTTGGGCAGGAATGATCGCGGCGATCTCTTTTCTTGAAGCGCCGCTCAAGTTTCGAGCTCCAGGAATAACGCAAGCTCTCGGTTTGGGAATCGGAAAGCGTGTTTTTACGGCGCTCAATCGCGTCGAGATTGTGTTCGCTCTTCTCTTGATCGCAACTCTCGCGATCAAGCGGCCGCCGCTCGATTGGCCGATCTTTCTGCTTCTCGCAGTGATCGTAATGCTCGTCGTACAGTCCGTCTGGCTGCTCCCGAATCTCCTACGCCGTGCCGACCTTGTCATTTCCGGCGGCACTCCCGGAAACGGCCGCCTTCACCTCATCTTCATCGCTTTCGAAGCAATAAAACTAATCCTGCTGATCTCAGCCGGCATCGCCGCCCTCAGCGGCGTCGGACACACCGCGTAACGATTGCGTGACTCTAGCCGTGGGTTTCAACCCACGGAACGTCGCAAATCAGGTTTTCCGTCGCGTTAGCGACGATTGAATAACGCTAACGCCCGATTCATTCGTCGCTACGCGACGAGATATCCGTTTTCATCGTAACCGTGGGTTAAAACCCACGGCTAAAGTCATGCCATCGCTACGCGATGAAATCCCTACGAAGCCTGATCGATGCCGTTGAACATAGAGCTCTTATCTCCCGAAAACCATGCATCGTTCATCTTGTTGCACGCCTCTCTAACCTTCTTGTTATCTACATTCGGCATATGTGTTCTCCTTTATATCTGTGTCTTCTAACCCACGAACCTAACGACCAAACCCGCGACCAAAACGACAAAACCCGCGGGTAGAACGACCCGGAACGAAAATTAAACGACCCAACCTAACATTTAAGGCGGAGGTGAGGCAGCGAATGGCGTCATTCATTTTAGTCGGTCTTTCCAATAGCCGGGCTTTCGACTTTGGTGTGCGACAGCATAAACCGTTACTTCGGCGTCGGTGACCCGGTAAATGACCGAGTACGGAAAGCGATTGCAGAGGCACCGACGCGTGCGATGCGAGTAGAGCGGCTAGGAATTCGGATGCTTGACGATGCGCCCGATAGCGGCATAAACCTCGTTCAAAAAATCTTCGCCTAGGCCAAATTCGCGATCGTCGTAGAAATCACGGGCCGCATCGAATTCGCTCTCTGCCTCCGGGTGAAACGAAAAGCTCATCTTTTGTAGCGTTCACGCATTCTCGCGAAGACTTCTTCGCCGGGAATTAGTTTGACTTCGCCGCTTTCTACTTCGTCTATTCGCCGCTCGACCTCGTCTTTCCACACCTCTTCGATATCATTCTTCTGCGGTGAAATGCTTTCGAGAAGATGGTCGATGAGTTCCAGTTTCATGTCGATCGGCAGCGAGTCAACGACATCCATTATCTCTGCTGTTTGTGTAGTCATAATCGTCCCTTAAATCATTTTACGTCAACCCTCAGGAACCCGGTCGCTACTGCTCCCGGTTCTGCCTCTATCCGTTGCCATTCCTCTCGATCTGGACGAGATTGCCGGTGACGGTTGGGCCGTATTTGTGGTCGCCGGCTTTGGTTACGTTGTACCAGAAGGCCTGCATATCCCAGGCGGCGGTGGGGCAGCGTTCGGCGCAGAGGCCGCAGTGGAGGCAGACGTCTTCGTCCTTGATCATCACGCGGCCGGTCTTTAAGCCGCCCTGCACATAGAGCGGTTGATCAAGGTTGCGTGCAGGCACTTTCGTTCGAGAGCGAAGATCGGCTTCGTCACCGTCGGGGATGAACGAAATGCAGCTCGTCGGGCAAATATCAACGCAGGCGTCGCATTCGATGCACTTTGGCCCGTCAAAAACGGTCTGAACATCGCAATTCAGGCAGCGAAGCGCCTCTTCGAAACCCGCGAGCGGATCGAACCCGAGTTCGACCTCTTGCTTTCTGTTTGCGAGCGTCTTGGTCTTCGGAGCCTGCGGCACGCGCAACCGGTCGTACTCGTCGATCTTGCTGTCGTACGCCCATTCGTGGATGCCCATCTTCATCGACATCAGATTCACGTGCGGCGCCGGGCGATTCGTCAAAACGTTCTCGCCTTTGCAGAACAGATCGATCGAGATCGCGGCCTGATGGCCGTGCGCGACGGCGGTGATCACATTCTCAGGGCCGAATGCAGCGTCGCCGCCAAAAAAGACACGGGGATTCGTCGATTGGAACGTCGTTCGATCGACGACCGGCATCTCCCATTTATCGAAATCGATCCCGAGATTCCTTTCGATCCACGGGAAGGCATTCTCCTGCCCGATCGCGACGAGCACGTCGTCCGCCGGATAAAATATTTCGGGTTCGCCCGTCGGTACGAGCGAACGCTTACCGTTCTCGTCGTAAACCGCCGTAACCTGTTCGAACATCATGCCTACTAGGCGCCCTGGAACGCGGACGCCATCGTCCGCAGTCACCGGTTCCTCCGGCGAGGTGATGTTCGCGTCGAGGCGGCGCTCATTGCGGACGAGGGCGTCCGCGCTCCGCTCAATTACAAAGCTCTTTGGCACGTGGTTGTCGATGATAGGGATGTCCTCGTGCATCGCGTCCTCTTTTTCCCACGGGCTCGCTTTCATCGTTTCAAAAGGCGAACGTACGATCACCTTAACGTCTTCACCGCCGAGGCGACGTGCGGTCCGGCAGCAATCCATCGCTGTGTTTCCGCCTCCGAGAACGATCACGGTCTTGCCGATCTTTTGCGTATGCTCGAAGGCGACGCTCGCGAGCCAGTTGATGCCGATGTGGATGTTGTCTGTGCCTTCTTCGCGGCCGGGGATCTTAAGTTCGCGGCCGTGCGGAGCTCCGGACCCGACGAAAACAGCATCGTATTCGGCGTCTAGCACTTCCTTCAGCGACGACACGTAGTGTTTGAAATGCGTATGAATTCCGAGGTTGAGAATGTAATTGACCTCTTCGTCAAGTACCGTCTCAGGCAAGCGGAATGACGGTATCTGGGAGAGCATAAAGCCGCCGCCTTTGAACTGTTCATCAAAAAGGTGAACCTCGTAGCCAAGCGGGGCAAGATCGCGTGCGACGGTCAGGGACGCCGGCCCGGCGCCGATCAGCGCGACCCTTTTTCCGTTCGCCGGAAACGGGCCTTTCGGCATAAACGGCGTTACGTCGTCACGATTATCCGCCGCAACGCGCTTCAGGCGGCAGATCGCGACGGGTTCTTCGTCGATGCGTCCGCGACGGCATGCCGGTTCGCAAGGCCGGTCGCACGTCCGTCCTAAGATGCCCGGGAAGACATTCGAATCCCAATTGACCATATACGCTTCGGTATATCTGCCTTCGGCGATCAGGCGAATATACTGCGGTACGGGCGTATGCGCGGGACACGCGTATTGACAGTCAACGACTTTGTGGAAGTACTCTGGATCGGCGATATTCGTGGGCTTCAAGGTTAAAGATTCCTCGCGTCAGGATGATTGCTAGCGCTTGTATCATAAGGCAAAGGGCAAAGCTCCCGCAAGGAATTTCGCAGTAAATCTTCTTTCCAAGCGTATTAGAAATGAACTAGAATCTAGTACGGCGGACTGCTGAGACAAGCATTTCTCATTTTTCGTAAGCCATCGATCTTCTAATGGGTTCAATTTTAACCGCGGCCTCGCTCGAAGCGAACGGACTCGCACTCTACATTCTCGTCTTCGTCATAGGTGCGTGCATCGGCAGTTTTTTGAATGTCGTGATCTATCGCGTCCCGGCCGAAAAGTCGCTTCTGACGCCATCGAAATGCCCCAAATGCTCGTCGTCGATTCCCTTCTATTTCAACGTTCCGATCATCGGCTGGCTAGTACTAGGCGGTAAGTGCGCGAACTGTAAAGAACCGATCGCGTGGCGATATCCCGCGATCGAACTTCTCACCGCGCTCCTTTTTGTCTGCGTCTTCTGGCAGATCGGGCTTACGGCATACTTGCCCGTCGCTCTCGCGTTCACTGCGACGATGATCGCACTGATCTTTATTGATGCGGACAATATGATCCTTCCGAACGTGATCACGTATCCGCTCTTTGTGGTCGCTCTCATTGTCCGGATCGCATTTCCGCTCATCTTCGGCGACAGTTTCTTTGCGGACACGAAAGTCTCGCCGATCAGCGGCCTTGAGTTCGCCGGGCTTTCACCGTGGATGATCAGCCTCGCCGGTGCTCTCTTCGGGGCTCTGGTCGGTGGCGGATCGCTCTGGCTTATCGGCGTCCTCTGGAAAATACTTCGAAAGGTCGATGCAATGGGTCTCGGCGATGTAAAGCTGCTGCTCGGCATCGGGGCGCTTCTCGGATGGAGGCTGACTCTGCTTACGATCTTTCTTGGGGCATTTTCGGGAGCTCTCGCCGGTCTCGGGGTGCTTTTAAGGAGCAAGGATAAGAACCTGCAGACGCAAATACCTTTCGGCATCTTCCTCGGTATCGGCGCGATAGTTTCGATTTTGTTCGGCGAGAGGCTGATCGGTTGGTATTTAGGACAGTTCTATTAAGACGAAGCCATTGACCGCTGCACGCACTCTTTTGAGCAGTAGAGAGTATTCTTATCGAACTTGATCGCGGTGTTCGTATCGATCCAGGTTCCGCAGCCCGAGCATGATCGAAGTTCAAGAGCCGCAGGAACCTTTTCCTTCGTCGCGGCGGTTTCAGTCGTCGTTCCTTCCCGCATTTCTCTTAGCGTTCGGCCAAGAGCGAGGATCCCGGCGATCTGTTTGCGATATCGCAATGCCGTCAGACCGAACAGCAGAAAAAGAACAAAAAGAATAAAGACAGCTTCTCTCATTGGATCGGCTGAGCGGTCTTCTTCTCGATCTGCGAGTCGAGCAGCGGGAGGGCCTCGTTGTTAGCGTTTATCCCGCGAAGTTCATCGGTCGTCTTTTTAGCCTTGTCGAAATCACCCTGCCGAATGTAGGTTTGAGCCAAATATTGAAGCGCACGCTCTTGCTTAGGATTCGACTTCAGAGCTTTCTGGAATTCGACGATCGCGTGTGCAAGATCGGGCGGATCGTCAAGGAAGAACGTCAGCGCGTAATCAGCGTGAACGTCGGCGTCATCAGGCTTTTCAGCGATCGCCTTTTCATACGTTGCACGAGCTTTTTTCATCACGGCAGGATCTTTCTTGAAAAATCCCGAGTCGAAATAAGCATTCCCGAGATCAACGATAACCGCGTAATCTTTCGGCTTAAGGTTATTCGCACGTTCGAGGATTCGAGCAGCTTCGTCGAGCAGTTGCGTGTCCTTCTTCATCGTTGCATAACGATAAAGCGCGCCGCCGAGGCTCTTTTGAAAATCAAAATCATCAGGCGCCGCGTCCGCTTGCGCGATCTTCGCCTTGAGTTCCTCGGGGTCGAGCGTAAAATCTCCCGGCTTTTGCGGCGATCCGTCAGCCGGAGCGGCCTTTTGGGACTGCACTTTGAGCGAGTTCATCTCGCTGCGGTTAATGCTGTTCGCGGTCACAAAACCGATCACAAGGCCAAGCAGCCCCGCAACAATTGCAACGGTTATCGCCTTCGAATTCATACTGGAGATTTTACTAAAGCGAGGTGCGTAAAGCTAAAGTGTCGAGCCGAAATGCGCCTAGGATAGGTGCATTTCGACCCGACGCTGAATTTGCCGATGCTGAGTTATTTTTTCTCGTGATGACCGCTGTCGATATACGGCAGATCCTCAGACCGCCGACGCGTCGGCGGATCGGTGTCACGGCGGCGCGGTATCGTTGTTCCTGTCCGCCGATCGACGCTTCCGGAAGGCAACCCCTTGCCATGCACGGCTTCGATCAGAATACGCGTGATCTCCTGCGAAAGAGTACGATGCTCGCCGGCGGCCCGTCGTCTTAAAGACTCTTTCAGTTCGTTCGGAACATACGCTCCGATAAAGACTCCCTTTCTATTTGCCATATATCTTGTGGGCTTGCTCCTCAGGCTTCGCCGATATTCTGGATCGAAACCGGTCGCGCCTTTTTGTTGCTATGAGACATACCTATAAGCCGAATCTTGTTCCACGAGACGCTTCCTTTCGAAAACGCGCCGCGGTGACGATCATTCATCTAGGCCGTCCGTTACCGAACGGCTCAAGCGACCTACCCGAAAACGCTGCCGGCCGAAACCGACTCTCAGGCGGGCAGCCCGATCGCGTTTCCCTATTTGGTCTTGCACCACGAGGAGTTTGCCTGGCCATCGAGTGTTACCACCGATGCCGGTGAGCTCTTACCTCACCGTTTCACCCATCACCTCCCGAAGAAGGCTGGTCTATTCTCTGTTGCACTTGTCGTCATCCGTCTTTTGGACGAATGCCCGGACGTTATCCGGCTCGCTGCCCTTTGGTGTTCGGACTTTCCTCCGAGGCCGTTAGCCCCGGCGACCGTCCGGTATGCCTCATAGCAAAAAGGCTAACTGAGTATAACAAAAATCAACTCTTGTTCGAACGTTGTCAAACAAGTTTTGCGCTAATCTTTCTTTGCAAGCCCGACGCTTGCGGTAAATTCCACTTGATCGCCGGCTCGAACCAACACTCTTTGCTCCTCGCAAGCATCGAATCGGCACGAAACGCGGGTTCCATCAACGCGACGGATCGTAACCGCGTCCGCATTTGCGTTCGGCAGCGAAATGGCACGAAGCACGTAAACCGGTACTGCATCGCGAGTAAGATATCGGATCCCCGGTTCGCTCACTCTTCCCGTAGATACGACAGAATGGCTTGCGTAGCCGATAACCGAAACATTCGCTTTTGCCTTACCCAACCAAGCAATTGCTTCGCTTACAAGGGCTTCGATCTGATCGGTCGTCGATCCGCTGACGATCATCGCTCCTCCGGCGATCGAAAGGTCGATCGTGCCGTCGCGCCTTACGGATCTGTCTTGCGGCGCGCCGAAAACTCCGGGGACGTCGATCCGTATCGTATCTCCAACGCCGACCGTGTAGATCTTCGTTTCGTCCTGAGCCGCCGCCGCGAAGCAGCAGGCTAGGATCAGCCCGATTGTTAGACAAATTCGCCTCATTTGACCGAGCACGAATGGTTAAACACTTCGCCTCTGGTCAAACTAAATACCGATAAGGCCTGATTTTCTAAAATTATGTGCGGGTAAGGTGCAGATCCGGCCAGTATGTGCGGTAAGCGGCCACAAGAGCGTCCTCGATGGCCTGCGTCGTATCTAGCTCTTTGACAACGCGCACGATCTCCTCGACCTGCGCGCGATCGACATTTCGGAGGATACGTCTTACCACGGCGAGCGATGACAGCTTCAAGCTGAATTCTTCGGCGCCTAAGCCCACAAGCAACGGAATATAGAAAGGCAAGCCCGCCATCTCGCCGCACATCGAGACCGGCTTTCTTGCCGCCTTTGCCGCTTCGATCAAGTGCGCGAGCGAGCGAATTATCGCCGGATGTAGCGATTGATACCAATCCGCGACCATTTCATCATCGCGATCGACGCCGAGCGTATATTGAACAAGATCGTTCGTTCCGACCGAAAGAAAATCGACATACTTGAGGATCTGGTCGATCACGAGCACCGCCGACGGCAGTTCGATCATCGCGCCGATCTTCGGGAATTGGATGCCTTCGAGCCGACTGAACTCATCGTCGATGAGGTTTCGGACTTGTTTTATATCTTGGACGCCGGCGATCATCGGCAGGATGATCGAGACATTTCCATCGGTGTTGGCACGCAGGATCGAGCGAAGCTGCGTTCTGAAATTACGCTCTCTTGCCAAACCGAGCCGGATCGCACGCATTCCGAGCGCCGGATTCTTCTCAGGTTCGCGGCCGCCGAACGAAACTTGGTCAAGGTCGAAGTCGAATGTTCTGATCCGAAGTTCTTGCCCGCCCGCGGCTTCTGCGGCAGCCTTATACGCTTGGTATTGCCGTTCTTCGTCGGGCCAGCCCTTAATGCCGGGAAATAGATATTCGGAACGAAGCAGCCCGATACCGGCCGCGCCTCTTTCGAGGGCCCGTGCCACCTTCGCGCTGCTGTCTGTATTGACGTAGATCTTAAATGCAGCGTCAATTGACTCATCGGGCTCCGAGGTCCCAACCGTCGCGGTCGCAAGTTCGTGGTTGACCAGAGCGCGTTCGAATTCTTCTTTCGAGGCAAAAGTTACCGTTCCGGTGTCGCCGTCAACCACGACGAGATCCCCGTCGTCAAAGCGCCGCGTAACCCGCTTTATACCGGATACCGCCGGGATGTTGCTCTCCCGCGCCAAGATGAACGTGTGCGAAGTCCAGCCGCCGCGTTCCGTGATGATCGCCGTCGGAAGCGAATCCGCGAACTCCATTAGCGTCGATGGCAAAAGCTCTGTCGCGATGATGACCGTATTTGGAGGAAGCGGCGGCAATGTCGATTTTCCGCCCGCAAGAGCGTTCGAGACGCGTTCCGAAACATCTTCGATATCAACGGCTTTTTGCCGCAGATGCACGTCCGCCGACGCTCGTTGGGACGAAACCAAGCTATCGGTAACCGTCTTGACCGCCCATTCCGCAGTTACAAGGTCCGTCCTTATTACGGCAGCGACCGCATCAAGCAGCGATGAACTTTCGAGAATGAGCAGATGTGCATCAAATATATCTGCGGCATTCTGCGTCGGCGGCTTCGCGATCAGAGCTTCCAACTGCCGTGACGCGTAGGCTACCGCCGCTTGGAACCGCGCGATCTCTTCTTCGATTTTGGTCTCGGAGATCTCCGCACGATAGAACTGGCGCTTTCGTCCGACCATGAGCAACGCTTTGCCGACCGCACGGCCCCGAGAGACCGAACGTCCGGCAAAACTTGCCCGCAATTCATCTTTGAATGCTGATACCAAAACTGATCAACGCGGCCGCCCAGTATGACAGCTTAAATTCCCATTTCTCGCTAACTTCCGAAGCTAAAACCGCCTCCACTGCCCTGCGATGGGAAGAACGGCTTGAGAAGGCCCGCGAACGCCGCCAGGTTGCGCGTTTGGATTAGGATCTCGCCCGGCCCCGTGAATTCGGCGACCATTCCCTCTCCGCTTAAGAAACTCCTAAAATATCCGCTTTTGGACGCTTTTCGCAGTTGATACTGCATATGAGATTCCCATGCGACGAGATGTCCCGTATCGACCACATACTGTTCGCCCGGCCGCAGCACCCGTCGATGTATCGCGCCGAACGACGAAACAAGCAAAAGGCCCGTCCCCGAAACTTGTAGAACAAAAAGTCCTTCGCCGCCGAAGAAACTCTTCGCCCCGCCGAATTTTGTGTCAACGACCAGCGACGTATCGCCTGCAAGGTAAGAACTCGATTGAACCGCGAAGGATTGTCCGCGCATTTCGATGCCTGCGATGTCGCCGGGAGTTCCCGGCGCGAAAGTAACTTCGCCGGGGCCGCCCTTTGCCGTAAACTTTGAGACGAACGCAGATTCGCCGCCAACCGCACGCTTTAACGCGCCGAATACACCGCCCTTCATTTCCGAATAAAGGTCAACGTTCGCCGACATTGAGACCATCGCGCCGGCTTCGGCAGCAATAGCTTGTTCAGGAGCGAGGTTGACCACCGCAAGAGCGAACGCGCCCTGATGTTCGATGATCCAACTGTAGCCGGAACCTTGTCCACGGCCGTCGGAATCAAAATGGAATGACCCGCCCGCAGGCGTGGTCGTTTGCGGTGCGGGCGGCTGGATCGGCTGCGTTGGCGTTGCGAACACAGGTTCTCCCGTTGTTATTGTAAAGCCGCACGACCCGCAGAACTTCGCTTCGTCGCGAACTTCCAAGGTGCATTTAGGGCATTTCATAAGAGCATTCCTCCCAAAAACTTAAATAATAGCGGTTTCTGCCGTCTTCATCGAACCGAGAAGGCTATATCTCGGCAGTTTGCCCTGCGGCCTCCAGCGAAGTCAGGTTGCCGGCCTCGTGAATAGCCTGCTTCGTGTTGGTGAAGAACAATAGAAGGCCGCCCGTAACGAAGAATACGATCAAAGCCAGGATCGCCGGCCTGTAAGAATTCGTAACTTGAGCCACAAGCCCGAATGCGATCGGGCCCAACCAAGACGTGCCGCGTTCGGAGATGGCGTAGATCCCGAAAAATGCAGATTCCCTGCCCTTCGGTATCATTCGCGAGAACAGCGACCGCGAAAGTGCCTGCGAACCGCCAAGGACAAAGCCGATCGCCGCGCTCATCACGTACGCTTCCCCAACTGTCTCGAGTGCCATATATCCGTAAACCACGATCGCCGACCAGATCGCGAGGGATATAAGAATGGCGGTCTTCGTCGAGGTCGCACGCGAAACGCGTTCGAGGATCAATGCTCCGAAAATTGCTACGACTTGCGAGACCAATATTGCGGTTATCAGAACCGTGCGGTCGTCCGGCAGGCCTTTTGCGATGAATAATTCCTGCGTGATAAAGACGCCGGCCATTGTGATCACCGTTTGAATGCCGTCGTTGTAGATAAGGTACGCGATCAGGAACTTTAAGGTATGTTTCAGGCGAAAAAGTTCTTTGAATGTATCGCTCACTTCTCGGAGGCCCGCGCGTATGATCGACTTCCCTTCCGGCGGCGTACGAAGCGGCTGCCGGCTTTTTAGCAGAAAGAATGAAATGATCGAAAATCCCGCCCACCAAAGCCCGGACGCGAGCAGACAGATGCGAACGGCATACTCGGTCGTGATCCCTAAACGCGGAGCGTTCAGAAGCAAAATAAAACTCAGGACGAGCGTTACCGTCGCGCTCGCGTATCCGACAGCAAAACTCCAGCTCGAAATACGGTCGCGCCGATCTTCGGTCGAAATATCGTTCAGGAATGAGTTAAAGAAGACGATCGACGCTCCGGCGCTCAGGTTCGCCAAGATGAACGCGATGCTGCCAAAAAGATAAAGGTCTCCTTGCGCAAAATACAGCAGGACGCAGCCGAGCGCTCCCAAATAGCAAAAAACGGCCATAAAGGCCTTCTTTAGGTGAGTATAGTCCGCGATCGCGCCGAGTACAGGTAAGAAGAAAACCTGCAGAAATACCGAAATACCTACGGAATATGAGAACAGCGACTTTGCGGTAACGAGCGTATAGCCGCCGATCGAGATAACAGGTCCGTTGTCGCCGGCGCTCGTCTGTGCCAACTCCGTCAGATACGGCCCGACGAGCACGCCGAGCACGACCGCAAAGAATGCGTGATTCGCCCAGTCATACATCACCCAGCCGAATATTTCGAGCGGCCGGTTCTTATCGTATCGGTTCGTGTTCATTAAATAGAAAGTTCGTACGGGCCGCCGAAAGAGAAAAGCTTTTGAGTGATTCAACTATACACCGTCCGGCCTCAAACAAAAGCAACTCGTTGATGTCGAAAGATTTCCGTCAATAGGATAAAATCTGAATCGACAAGATGAAAGCGATGATCCTCGCCGCGGGCTTCGGCACTCGGCTCTTTCCATTGACCATTGACCGCACGAAGCCGGCGATCCCTTTTTTGGGCAAGCCGGTCGTAGGTTACGTTGCCGAGTATATCGCTCGCTTCGGTATCAAGGACGTCGTCGTAAACCTGCATCATCAACCGCAGTCCGTGATGGAGGCCCTCGGCGACGGCTCAAGATTCGGCGTAAATATTCATTATTCCATCGAGGATCCGGCGATACTCGGGACCGCCGGCGCTCTTGACAATGCACGAGATCTGCTCGCCGATGATACTTTCATCGTTATTAACGGCAAGATCATCACGGATATCGATATCATCGCGGCCGTAAAGTCGCACAAAGAGAGCGGAGCCGTTGCGACGATGGTTCTGCGGCCGAATCCAAACCGCGAGAAGTTCACTATCGTCGAAACCAAGGACGGCTGGGTTACGGGCTTTAGCGAATTCAACGGACAAGAAGATGCCGCGCCGCAAACGCCGTTGATGTACACCGGAATACAAGTCCTTGAGCCGCGTGTATTTGACTGGATCCCGCGAGGTGTCTATTCCGACATTGTTCCGGTGTTTTACCGCCCTGCGTTGGAGAAAGGCGAGAAGATCAACGCTTTCGTAACCGACGCCCGCTGGTACGAGATCTCTACGCTTCGGCGATATCTGGACATCAGCCTCGCTATGTCACCCAACGGCCGGGTGATCGTCGGCGAAGCCTGTTCGGTCGCCCGTGACACGAACGTGAACGACAGCGTTCTTTGGGATCGCGTCGCGATCGAGAGCGGTGCAAGCGTCTCCCGCTCTGTGATTGGCGAAGGCGTAAGGATCGCTTCGGGCGACACGATCGAGGGTTCGGTCGTCGTTCGAGCCGAACTCATTAATGCTCGCGACGAAACGCCGGATAAGGCTCAAAAGGGATATTTTGAGGGCGATAAATATATCGTACCGATAGTTTAGATGACACAGCTTCTCGAAAAACTCAACGCATTTCTCGCTAAGAACGACATCCAAAGCGATGTAAAGGTTCTTTCGGCAGACGCGTCCACTCGGGAATATTTTCGCATCGAGTGGTTCGGCCAGACGGCGGTCGCGTGCGTATATCCGGAAGCTTTTAACGAGCAAGAGCACGCTTATGTTGATGTAACGAAACTGTTCCTCCGAGCGGAATTGCCCGTCGCGGAATTGTACGCCGTTGACGGCGAGCTTGGCGTGATCGTACAGGAAGACCTCGGCGACAATGTCCTGCGCGAATACCTAAAGAAGCAAGGCGCCGATCGGGCCTCAAGGTCGATCGACGAAGCGATCGCACTTATCGTTAAGATACAGCTCGCGACGCCGCTTGCTTTCGAGATGGCTTCGATCGCGTCGCGGCTTAGCTTCGACGAAGAGAAATTGCTCTGGGAACTCGATTTCTTCAAGACGCACTATTTCGAAACTTACGCGAAACGACCGCTTTCGGAAACGGAGAATCGTTGCCTTTCGGATGAATTCGTCGAACTCGCCCGAGATCTCGCAAGTCGTGCGACCGTACTCTGTCACCGAGACTTTCACGCCGCGAACTTGATGATCGATGCAGTGGGCGAGATGCGCATCATCGATCATCAGGACGCGCGGATCGGTTCCGCTGCCTACGACCTCGTTTCGTTCCTGCTAGACCGGATTACAGAACCGCCCTCGCCCGAATGGCTCGCGGAGAAACGCAGATACTTTCTCGACCTGCGTGTCGCTTTGGGATTGCCGCGAATTGACGAAGGCGAGTTCGCCGCCGAATTTCGCCTTCAGACCTTGCAGCGCTGCTTAAAAGCGGTTGGAACTTTCTCGTATCAATCGGCGGTTCGCGGCAAAACGCATTTTATCCCGTTCATCGTTCCGATGTTCAAGATCGTCCTGCGTTCGGCGGGCAATCTTCGAACATTTCCGACGCTGTGCACGATCTTAAAGCGCGAGATCGAGTTTGCATCGCAATAAGACAAAAGGTTTTCGGACGTAGTTCAAATGAAAGATTATCCGATCACGCCGAAAAAGCACGACGCCTAATTCCTGATGGATAACCGGAACCTTTGGATCCGAGCCTCTACTTTTCTGCCTTCGGAGACATCTTTGATCCTTCGTTGAGCGGTAAAGAATTCATGAACGACTTCATATCATCCAGAGTGAACAACTTACCGATACTACTTACTGTTGCCACGCGGTTGCCTTTATGGATGTAAAACGCGCCATAACAAGTAGAGCCATCAGAAACCTCGGTGCCGTTTTTGAGGAATGAAAATCTGAGCGGTTTATCGCCGTTTTTACAATCTTTGTTCAGCGATAATTCTAATTCTGATTTAGCAGTTGCCTCGTCTTTGTAAACGTCCATTAGATAGACGATGGAATCACTGCCGCCGGGTGCCAGTGTGTACATACCGAAGTACCATGTTTTCGATCCCCAAACATCACCATGCGGCGGGTTTCGTTTTTCCAATTTATATGGCCCTACGTCGTTCGGGAGGTCTGTAAGCGAATCAGGCGGAAACAAATTGCGATAGACAATAAAGCCGATCACGGAGCCGATGGCCAGTATTCCCAACACCAAAGCCCCCAGAATGCCCAGCACCATTCCCCATCGACGCTTTTTAGGGGCCGAGGCCGATACGCTTGCAGCGACAGCCGAACCGCTCGTCTGAGCCACGTTCGGAAATACTTGCGAAAGAGGCTTCCACTCCTTGCCTCCCTCTGGAATGCCAAGATCATTTGGCGAAAGTCGTCCTGCCGTAAGGGCCGCGATCACTTCGCCTTCCTCCGTAGGGCCTGATTGCTGTCGGTTTGAGTTAGTGTAATACCGCATTATCTTTCTCCAAGGTCGTCGTTTTACTGTTGGAACTCAGTCGGTTCACTGTCCTGCCGGACACCCAGCGAAGTCGGTCCTTACAAAATAGCCGTACGTGGCGCCATAGGTTCCGCCGCCGGCATACTGCTGGGCGACGTTTATATAGATTATCCGGCAATATGGGTCGTCCGCCTTCATAGGTTTTGCATATATCCGCCCCCATTTATAGCGACTAGTGGGAATTCCGAGTGAATTGGTCTCGATGGTCCAGTTTGCAGATGCCAAACCTATGCTTAGTACTTTAAGGCTGGCAAGGTCAGTGAGCTGGCCTTTCATTAGGGCTTCCTCACGCGGATTACGGACGGCGTACGTGCCTTTTCCGGGAACGTAAAGATGGATGGTTTTCGCTATAGTATTTGCCAACTCGTCTAAAGCGGGATCAATTTTGTTGCAGGCCTTGTCATTCCGATAGTCCAGTTGGTTCACCCACCATTTCTCGCGGAGGCTTTTTGATATGGCGAGCCAGGCAAAGTTGTCCTGAGTCCGCGAAAAGTAATAGTCGTTGTTCTCCGGGCCATCATACGCTGCAACTTCTTTTTGATTTTTTGTGATGTCGTCGAGGAACGAAAGGTACCTGGCTCCGTATTTACTACAGTCTTGGGAATTCGCGCTTGAATCCGGAGAATTGTTAGTGCTCGAATTCTGCGAATCGCTATTGTTACTGCTGTTGTTGCTACTATTGTCGCTCTGATTTTGGGGGTCGGAGTTCTTTTTGACCTTTGCCTTTGGAATCTTCGGGATCGTTATCGTGAATTGGGCCGAGGCCGAAATGCAAAAAATGCCAACTATTGCAACGAATGCAAGATAAGTTAAATGTCGTTTCATAACTGTAGTTTCCTCTCTAACCAACGATCTAAGCGGAAATAAACGAGTTCGGCACCATTTTGTCGAGTTTCAATTTGGGCATATTAGAATACATCGCTGTACCCCGGAATGCCGCTTTCTGACGACTGATCGTTTCGGTTCCGAAATAAAAACATTCCGTCCCAGAGGTGAAAGTAAGACGTTTACAACGATGAGGATATTCAAATGACAAAGTGAAAATCCTTGACAAAAGTTCTTTTTTTCTTCTTGTTTTTCTTACCTGATCCGAAAATGCACGGAAAAATAGGAATTTACAAATTCGGCAGATTTTGTCTCACGCCTGCCGAAAAACTTCTGGAAAAGAAGCCGCCGAAGCCGGTTTTTACCATTCCGAAGGCTGGAACAAAGATTATCCCAAGATCCAAATCCTAACCGTCCAAGAGATCCTGAACGGCAAACAACCTAACCTGCCGCCGAACCTGACAACATTCAAACAGGCCGTAAGAGTGGGAACGGAAAATAAAGAACAAGGAACGCTGGAATTTTAGCGCCGAGTCAGCAAACCAGTTGTTGACTCCGTATTTTTCATAAGTATATACTTTGTATATATGGAAGTTCAGGTTCAAAAATGGGGAAACAGCCTAGCGCTTCGAATTCCGAAGGCGTTTGCGGTGGAGACACAGGTTACCGAAGGCTCGTCCGTTGAGATCACTACCGAGGACGGAAATATCGTGCTGAAGCCTATAACGAAGAAGCGATACACGCTCGATGAGCTTGTCGGCGGCATCACAAAAGAGAATCTTCATGACGCAACCGATTGGGGCAAGCCGGTCGGAAATGAGGTCTGGTAGTGAGAACATATGACCGCGGCGACGTCATTTGGATAGATCTTGACCCGCAATCCGGACATGAACAAAAAGACCGTCGTCCGGCTGTAGTTCTTTCACCATCTGCGTATTACGACAGAACAGGCTTGGCGATAGTCTGCCCGATAACAACCAAAGCAAAGGGCTACCCTTTTGAGGTTAAAATTCCTCCCGGCCTGAAAGTATCAGGCGTCGCCCTTGCCGACCACGTAAAGAACCTCGATCTAACATCGAAAAATGCGGCATTTATAACCAAACTTCCGGCGTCGATCGTTGAAGACCTTTTTGAAAAATTATCAACGCTGCTTACCTAGAAATGAGTCAAACATACGTTAACCAACTAAAAGATCATATCGGCGAGACGGTCACGCTCAAGGGCTGGCTCTATAACAAGCGTTCGAGCGGCAAGCTCGCATTCCTTCAGCTTCGAGACGGCACGGGCATCGTGCAGTGCGTTGTTTTTCGCCCGAACAGCGAAGAACTGTTCGAGGCGGCGAATTCGATCGGCCAGGAATCCTCTATCATCGTTACGGGCACCGTAAAGGAAGATACCCGCTCATCGATCGGCGTTGAACTCGACGTTACGAATCTCGAGATCGTACAGAATTCTCACGATTATCCGATCACGCCGAAAGAGCACGGCACGGAATTCCTGATGGATAACCGCCATCTTTGGATCCGTTCGAAGAAGCAGCACGCGGTCCTGAAAGTTCGTCATACAGTGATAAAGGCGACGCGTGATTTTTTTGACAACAACGGATTCACGCTCGCCGACACGCCGATCTTCACGCCCGCTGCGTGCGAAGGCACGACGACGCTCTTCGAAGTAGATTATTTCGGCGACGACAAAGCATACCTTACGCAGAGCGGCCAACTTTACAATGAAGCGACGGCCGCCGCGTTCGGTAGATCGTACGCATTCGGCCCGACCTTTCGTGCGGAAAAGTCGAAGACGCGCCGTCATCTGACGGAGTTTTGGATGGTCGAACCTGAGGTCGCGTACGCAACCTACGAAGATATGATGGACCTCGGCGAAGGCCTCATCCTCGCGATCGTCGAGCGTGTGCTAACCGACCGGCAGGAAGAGTTGAAAGTCCTCGAACGCGACATCGCAAAGCTCGAAGCGATAAATTCGCCTTTCCCTCGCCTGCACTACGACGACGCCGTGAAGATGCTGAATGAACGGAACGCGGACGCCCCCGTCCGCAACGACGACGGAGCTATTGTCCAAGGAGATACGGCCGATACGGACAATGACATCGGCGTTCCGCATTTTGAATGGGGCGGCGACTTCGGAGCACCCGACGAAACGTACCTCTCGAACCGTCACGGCAAACCGGTCTTCGTGCATCACTTCCCGACGGCGATCAAGGGATTCTATTTCGAGGTCGATAAGGATCGGCCGGAGTGTGCTCTCGGCATCGACCTTCTCGCTCCCGAAGGTTACGGCGAGATCATCGGCGGCGGCGAACGCGCAGCGTCGCTCGAATATCTCGAAAAACAGATCGAAGCGCATGGCCTTCCGCGCGAATCTTTCGAATGGTATCTAGACCTGCGGCGTTACGGCAGCGTGCCGCACGCGGGATTCGGAATGGGCATTGAACGCTGCACCGCATGGATGGCCGGCATCGAACACGTCCGCGAAACAATACCGTTCCCGAGAATGTTGTATCGCTTGAAGCCATAGCAAAGACACCCATTTGCAAAAGTCGGGCTACCGAGTCAGTCTGATCTTTTTATGGCTCGATAGTGTCGAGATCGCCCTCGATAGGGTCGCCGCTCGCGTGAAGACCGGCGGCCACTCGATACCGGAAGCAACGATAAGACGACGTTACGAACGGGGGCTCTCGAATCTTTTTGATCTATATCTACCGAAAGCAAATTCATGGCGTATTTTTCATGCTTCGCCTATAATTCCCGTTGAAGTTGCATGGTATGATGAGGTCGAAGGCGATGGTATCTTCGATGAGGTTATATGGAAAAAGATAAGAGGTCGATAACCGAGAAAAACCTCTTCGTGCTCCATAGAGACGAGATAACAAAAGCCTACCGTCGGGCTGTTCGCGAGGCTTTGATAAAGCACAAGCTCGCCGGCAATGATGTTGTTACCGCTCGCGACGGCAAGGTCGTGATACTGCGCGCCGACGAGATCGACATTGAACAACTGCCGGAATGACCTGTTGCAGAGGCCTGCACTATCAGAACCCGGCGCGATAGCGACCTTGGGGTTCCCCAAATGCAGAAGCCCGCGCGGGTCAGAACCGCGAGTAATTGCGACTGGGTTCCCAAATGCAGAACTCCGCGCAAGCAAATTCATGGCGGATTTTTCACGCTTCGCCTATAATGCCAGTGTCCCACTGACTTACCAGTGGAAATCCGCTATCATTCTGAAAAGCTCCAAAGATAAATAAAAGAACGTGATGTTTATGAGAAATCTCGTGGCTTTGCTTAGTGCGATCGTCTGTATGGACGCGGGTTCCAACAAGCTCTTTTTGAGTTCGGTCGCTATTGCTCCCGATTCCAGCAAGATGCGTAAGCGTTGGCGGGCGTTGCGACGTTGCGCAGCGTTGTTGATCGTGCTTGCGGCGGTTGCCGGCGGTGCATTCGCACAAAAGACGATCAGAGACCTCAAACCGACGGTAATTCTGATCTCGCTTGACGGCTTTCGATACGACTATATCGACAAATTCAACACGCCGGCGCTGAAACGTCTCGCAAGGACCGGCGTGCGTGCGAAATGGATGATCCCGTCGTTCCCGACCAAAACATTCCCGAACCACTACACGATCGCGACGGGCCTCTATCCGGAACATCACGGCATCGTTGACAATAATGTATGGGATTTCGGCAGCACTTTTACTATCGGCGACCGGACAAAGGTGCAGGATCCTCGTTGGTGGCTCGGCGAACCGATCTGGGTAACTGCACAAGAGCAAGGGCAACTCTCGGCGTCGTATTTTTTCGTCGGCTCGGAAGCTCCCGTCAAGGGAATGCATCCGAAATACTGGACGACATACAACGGACGCGTCCCGCCGCAGATGCGCGTGGACGGAGTGCTCTCGTGGCTTGACCTGCCTATCGCGCAAAGACCGACGATGATCACGATGTACTTCTCGGACACGGACGATGCGGGCCACGAATTCGGCCCCGACGCCGTAGAGACACGCTATGCCGCGCTCAATGACGATGACTATATCGCGCGTCTCGTAAAAGGCCTTACACGACGCGGAATTGCCGACAAGGTGAATATCATCGTCGTCTCCGATCACGGAATGGCAGCGGTTGACGTCCGCAAGGCCGCCTTTATGGACGACTATATCGACATCGCTAAAGACACCGACCGCATTCTTTATACGCACGAGATCAACCAGATCTTCCCGAAAGAAGGCAAGCTCGACTACGTTTACACGCAGCTAAAGAAGATGCCTTACGCAACCTGTTGGAAGAAAGGCGAAATCCCCGCGCGGCTGCATTATAACGACGGTGCACGCATTGCCCCGATCGTCTGTTCAACCGAGATCGGCCACATCGTTACCACGCATCCGAGATACGCCGACTACATCAAGAACATCCCCGACCCCGAACGCCCGAGAGGCGGCCACGGCCATGACAACAAATATCAGGAAATGCAGGCCGTCTTCGTCGCGCATGGCCCTGCGTTCAAGCGAGGATACGTCGCCAAGCCGTTCTCGAACGTCGAGGTCTATAACGTAATGTGCAAGATCCTCGGCCTAAAACCTGCTCCGAATGACGGCGACCTTGCGCACGTCCGATCGATGTTGAGGTAGATTCACGGCGACCGCAGCGTCAAAACTGCGATCTCCGGCGGCACAAGAAAGCGAAACGGCAGGATGCTCTCGCCGACACCTGAGGTTACGAACATCTGAACGTCATTCTGCTTTATCAGCCCGCGAACATACTTTTGACCGTAGCTCGATGAGACGATCGGCGCTCCAATGATCGGAAAACGCACCTGTCCGCCGTGCGTGTGAGCCGCGAGAATGAGCGAGAGATCCTTTGATATCAAGTAGTCGCCCGTAATGACCTCGAGAATGTCCGGGCTGTGTTCGAGAGCGATCACAGGGCCTTCATCATCGGTCGGAGCAAGCGCCCGTTTCGCGTTGTCGGAGAAAACTTTCCAATAGGTGAGCTGCATATGATCGGGCAAACCGATCACGCGAAAACGCCCGCCGTTCGCCGCATTTATCGGAACGACCTCATTATCGAGCACTTTGATCCCGACGCGTGGAAATTCCTTCTTGATACAGCTTGGGCAAGTGAACCCATCGTGATTGCCGAGCACTGCGAACACTCCGTCGCGAGCCGCAAGGCCCGCGAGGCCGTTCGCGATCTCCGCGATCGGCATATTCAATTCCGCCTCGTTCTTCTCCGAAACATAATCACCCAAAAGCACGATCAGATCAGGCTGCTGTGCATTCGCTTCGGCGACGAGTCGGCGTAACTTCGCGTCATCGACACCGTTCGAACCGGCGTGAATGTCGCCGATCGCAACGATCTTGTAGCCGTCGAGTTCCATCGGCCAACCCTTCGGCTTGATCGTCTGGTTAGTGATAACGAGCCGATGCGGTTCGATAAAATAGCCGTAACCTACGCAAAGTAAAGCAGATACGACAAGGACTACCGCAAGCCACAGGTAATGTTTTCGGGAAAAATCAGGCACTATTTAGGGAAATACTCGCTCCAACGTCCGTCAACCAGCTTCACCGTGTCGGGATGCGGCTCGACCTCTTTCGGATACCAGGGCTTCATACGGGCATCGATCACGCAGGGCGCGGAATACGAAACGTGGTTGCTCTCAAGGCGTGTGTCCGCTGAATAAATATCTCTCGCAGGATCAAAACGCGTCCATGTCGCCCATAGGAATTTATCCGCCGAACGCGCATATTCAATGCGGTCGTGAATGACGATCATTTCCCAGCCCGCAAACTTTCCGCTCGCTGCGATGCTCTTTGCAAGGTCGGGCTGCGCCTCATAACTATCAGCTTCAACGACGAGACAGCCGCGGCAAAAGGGTTCGGCGGAGCGGACATTCGGCGGCAGTTCGCCGCGAAATTCTGCTGGCAGTTCCCGCTTCTTTTCGCCGAGTCCCAACAAGATCGCCTTGCTGCCATGGTTGATCTTTCCGCTCGCGTAATCGAGCGTGTCGAAAGCCGTCTGCGAGAAAACGTGAAGGTCGCGTCGCCAATCAACGCGTTCCAAAACGTGTTCAAGCAGCGGCTTGAAGTCTCGAAGGTTCTGCGGCGTATCGGTCAGCAGCAGGAATTTCGTGAGCGTCAACTGCCCTTCGCCGAGTATGCGAAAGCCTGCGGATAAAGCCTCGCGTGAATATCTGTCTTTCACGACCGCGGCCGCAAGCGAGTGAAATCCGGTCTCGCCGTAGCTCCAAAGATCTTGCACCGCCGGCATCACTAGCGGGAAAAGCGGCGAGAGAAGTTCCTGCAGGTAATCGCCGATAAAAAAATCTTCTTGTCGCGGCTTGCCCACGACCGTCGCGGTCGCGATCGCATCCTTGCGATGAAATACTGCATCCGCGTGAAAGACGGGATAGTCGTGCGTAAGCGAATAATAGCCGTAGTGATCGCCGAAAGGGCCTTCCGGACGTCGTTCACTCGGTGGAACGTGGCCGACGATCGCGATATCCGCCTCTGCAAGCAGCGTGCGATGCGCATTTCCCAGCGGATCCTTTACCGTCCCGATCTTTTCGCCGACTAGGAGCGAGGCAAGCATTAACTCCGAAATTCCCTCCGGCAGCGGAGCGATCGCCGATAAGATAAGTGCAGGCGGCCCGCCGTTAAAGACCGTAACCGGCAACGGTTCGCCGCTCTGCTCAGCCTCATAATAATGAAACCCGCCGCCTTTGCCGATCTGCCAATGCATACCCGTTGTGGTCGCGTCGTAACGCTGCATTCGGTAAATGGCGAGGTTCGGCTTTCCAGTCGTCGGGCTTTCGGTATAAACAAGCGGAAGCGTGAAAAAATGCCCGCCGTCTTCGGGCCAAAGCTGAAGCAGCGGAATTTCATTCAGATCAACGGCGTCCGGCCTGCTCTCGATGACAGGGCCGCTACTCGCTGTCTTTGTGCCGATCTTTAACCCGGCAAGCCCAAGATCGCGAAAGCCCCAAAGCTTTGAGAGCGTCGGCGGAAGCAGAGTTTCCGCGGCTTCGACCGCGCGCTTTACGAATTCGAGCGGCCGCGGCCCGAATGCAAGCTCAATGCGGCGCACCGTGCCGAATAGGTTCGTTGCGAGCGGGAACTTCGATCCTTTTACATTCCGGAACAGCAACGCCTTTCCGCCTTCCTCGATCACACGCCGATGTATCTCCGCGATCTCTAAATACGGATCGACCCCCGCCGAGACCTCGACGATCTCGTCCTCGCGCCGAAGCGTCTCGATAAATGAGCGAAGGTTCTTGTGCATTCAGGGAAAGAGAGATAAGCTGCGAATGCACGAATTTGCGTTCGTCCACTCGTGCATTCACGGCTGGTCCTTAAGCGTAATCGTAGAAGCCTTTGCCGCTCTTTCGGCCGAGCCAACCGGCATCGACGTACTTCTTTAGAAGTGGGCACGGGCGATATTTCGGGTCGCCAAGGCCTTCATGTAATACATTAAGTATTGCTAGGCAAACATCTAAGCCGATGAAGTCTGCGAGCGTGAGCGGTCCCATCGGATGGTTCATCCCGAGCTTCATTATCTCGTCGATGGATTCCTTCGTCGCGACGCCTTCATGCAGAGCAAAAACGGCCTCGTTGATCATCGGCATCAGGATACGGTTGGCGACAAACCCCGGAAAATCCTGGCAATCGAGCGGCGTTTTGCCCATCGCTTCGGACATTTCACGCACCCTTTCATAGGTTTCATCGCTGGTCGCGATACCGCGGATGACCTCAACGAGCTTCATCAGCGGAACCGGATTCATAAAGTGCATTCCGATGACCTTATCCGGCCGCGATGTTGCCGCCGCGATCTTCGTGATCGAGATCGACGACGTATTGCTCGCAAGTATCGCTTCGGGAGCGCAGATGGAATCGAGTTTCTCGAAGATCTGCTTCTTGATCTCGAAATTCTCCGTTGCGGCCTCAACCACCAGCGAACAGTTTTTCAGATCATCGAGCTCGGTCGTCGTCTTGATGCGGGCGAGGACCTCGGCCTTTTGAGTCTCGGTCATCGTTTCTTTTTTTACGAAGCGATCGAGGCTCTTTGCGATATTCGCGACGCCGCGTTCAACGAACTCACTCTTTACGTCGCACATAATGACATTGAATCCCGCCGCTGCCGCGGTCTGGGCGATGCCGTTTCCCATTGTTCCGGCGCCGATAACGCCAATTGTCTGAGTCATATTTCTCGTTTTTCGTTAGTCTCTTTCCACAGCCATCGCGACCGAGTTACCGCCGCCGAGGCAAAGTGCCGCGACGCCGCGTTTTACGTTTCGTCGCTTCATTTCGTGTAGCAGCGTCGTCAGCACACGCGAGCCGGAATTGCCGATCGCGTGGCCGAGAGCGACGGCTCCGCCATTGACGTTCACCTTCGCAACGTCTAGCCCAAGTTCCTTCATCACGCCGAGTGCTTGGACCGAGAACGCTTCGTTAAGCTCAAAAAGATCGACGTCCTTCATATCCCAACCGGCCTTCGCGAGCACCTTTTTAACGCCTTCAACAGGTGCCATCATAATGAGTTTCGGCTCGATGCCGGATGTTGCCGATGCGACGATGCGTCCCAAGGGTTCGATGCCCGCGGCCTTTGCGTTCTCGCTCGATGTTACGACGACAGCGGAAGCTCCGTCATTTACTCCGGGCGCGTTCCCTGCCGTAACCGTGCCGCCGTCCCGTTTGAACGCCGGCTTGAGTTTTGCGAGCGTCTCGACGGTGGTTTCCGGCCTCACAGGTTCGTCGTAATCGAGAACGATCGGATCGCCTTTCTTCTGCGGGATCTCGATCGGAGCGATCTCATCCTTAAAGCGGCCTGCTTCCTGAGCTTCCGCAGCTTTCCGATGCGAACCGAACGCATATTCATCCTGCTCGCCGCGCGTGATCTGATACTTTTCCGCAACGATCTCGCCCGTGTTCCCCATATGCCAATTCTCGAACGGACACCAAAGCCCGTCGTTGATCATCAGATCGACGACCGTCTGATTGCCCATGCGATAGCCGTCGCGCGCTCCTGGCATTGAGTATGGAATATTCGACATCGACTCCATACCGCCCGCAACCACATATTCGGAATCACCGAGTTTTACGGCTTGAGCGGCAAGAGCCACAGCTCTTAAGCCCGAACCGCAAACCATATTGACCGTCAATGCGGAAACTTCCGGCGGAAGTCCCGCTTTCAAGGCCGCCTGCCGAGCGGGAGCCTGTCCGATGCCCGCCTGAACGACGCAGCCGAGAATGACCTCGTCGATCTTTTCCGGAGCAACCCCGGCACGCGTCAGTGCCGCCTTTATGGCGTGAGCCGCGAGGTCGGGTGCCGTAAAGCCTTTCAGAAGGCCTTGAAATTTGCCTGTCGGCGTGCGTGCTGCACTAAGTATTACTGCTTCTCTATCAGCCATATTATTAAGTTCCCGTGTAAAAATGAGTTATTGAATCAAACTCAATTGTATCAAAACTCGTTACGATTCGCGTGCTCTTAGCAAGACGGTCTTTGTCAGAAGCGAGAGCGATAGCGACCGGGTGACGCTGCACACGCGTCAGTAGCCCGCACGTGAGTAAGGGCTCAGCGTGCGCCTCGCACAACATTAAGCCGACGCATCGGCTCCGTTAGGAACCAAATGTTTGTAGCACCGCCCATCATCATCGCCACCTCGGAGGCGGCACGCCGCCGACAGATCGCTGTCGCGTGTTTCACACGCTCCGAAATAGATGTGATCGTTGCCTTGCTACAAACATCTCGCTCCTGCCGGAGCTGAGAGACCTTGCTCCTGCCCTTC